>Ga0308158_10000192_pt1 | contig 131497 bp, 126 predicted proteins | sample PhyBR2_FD_201038 | JGI IMG/M metagenome (GOLD analysis project Ga0308158, IMG submission 201038) | Phyllosphere microbial communities from UC Gill Tract Community Farm, Albany, California, United States - DLSLB.R2 | ecosystem: Host-associated > Plants > Phyllosphere > Unclassified | place... | reverse complement strand
GCCAAGATGGAGATGCCGGAATCGAAGGTGCGCGAGATCATGAAGATCGCGAAAGAGCCGATTTCGATGGAAACCCCGATGGGCGAGGACGGCGATTCGCAGCTGGGCGACTTCATCGAGGACAACGCCACCCTGGCGCCGCTGGAAGCCGCGATGCACGCCTCGATGCGCGGCGTGATCAAGGAAGTGCTGGACTCGCTGACCCCGCGCGAAGCCAAGGTCCTGCGCATGCGCTACGGCGTCGAGATGTCGAACGACCACACGCTGGAAGAAGTCGGCAAGCAGTTCGACGTGACCCGCGAGCGTATCCGCCAGATCGAAGCCAAGGCGATGAGCAAGCTGCGCCAGCCGTCGCGCTCGGACAAGCTGAAGACCTTCCTGCAGAACCAGTAAGGCCCGGCGCCTGCAGGACCAAGAACTCCCCGTACCAGGACAGGACGGGGAGTTTTTTTTCAAGCGTATTGGCATCGCCGGCGGCGCTCGGCGATACTGGCGTTTCCCGTAACCCGACCCGTTTCCGCCAGATGCCCCATGCAACCCCGCTCCGCCTTTTGCTCGCCGCGCTCTGCCTGGCCTGGTCCTGCAGCGCCGCGGCCGGCGGCGACGATACGATCTCGCCCGACCGTCCCAGCGTCGCCGAGTCCAGCCAGGTGGTGGGCAAGGGCCGCTTCCAGCTCGAAACCGGCATCCAGTGGGACCGCCGGCGCGACCCGGAGGTGCACGAGCGCACCCTGAGCACGCCGACCCTGCTGCGCATCGGTCTGGGCGGGCGCGCCGAACTGCGCATCGAGACCGACGGGCGCACCATCGTCCACGATACCGATCCGGCCAGCGGCGAGCACGCGGTGACGGCCGCTTACGCCGACACCTCGCTGGGCGTGAAATGGCACCTCGCCGACCAGCAGGAGGGGCAATGGAGCAAGCCTTCGCTGGGGCTGCTGCTGCATGCCGACCTGCCGAGCGGCAGCCGGGACCTGCGCGGACGCGGCGTGCGCCCCTCGCTGCGCCTGGCCGCCGACTGGGAGCTGCCAAAGGGCTATGAACTGACCGTGATGCCGGGCGTGGGCATCGACAGCGACGAGCGCGGCGCCCGCTACGGTTACGGGGTGCTGGCGGTGGAACTGGACAAGGCCTTCAGCGATCGCCTGCACGGCTTCGCCGAACTGGCCGCGCCCCAGATCGCGCGCGCCTCGCACGGCGGCACCCAGGCCGTGTTCGACGCCGGCCTGACCTACCTGGTCAACAAGGACCTCCAGCTCGATGCCGCGGTCACGCGTGGCCTGAACCACCGCACGCCGGACCTCGGCCTGACGTTCGGGCTGTCGCTGCGCCTGTAAAAAGGCGGCGATTCGGCTTTTCTTTCGCGCGGCGGCTGGGTATGCTCGGCGTATGCGCCACTACCTTACCGTGATCGTGATCGCCGCCGGCGCCCTTTACCTGGCCGCCTGCCTCGGCCTGTTCTTCGCGCAGCGGTCGTTCATCTACTACCCGCCGCAACGGGCGCAGGTGGCGGCGCCGCGTGTCTGGACCTTCGACGCGCCCGGGGCCGTCCTCCGGGTGTCGGAACGGCCCGCCGCGGGCGACAGGGCGGTCGTCTACCTGGGCGGGAATGCCGAGGACGTGTCGGCCAGCCTGCCTTTGCTGGAACGCGCCTTTCCGGAGTACGCGATCTACCTCCTGCACTATCGCGGCTATACGGGCAGCTCGGGAAGCCCGGCGGAACAGGCGTTCGTAAGCGATGCCCTGGCCCTGCTGGACCGCGTCGCCGCCAGGCATGGCGAGATCGTGCTGATCGGCCGCAGCCTCGGCACCGGGGTCGCCGTGCAGGTCGCGAGCCGGCGGCCGGTGCGCAGGCTGGTGCTGGTGACGCCCTTCGACAGCCTGCAGGAACTGGCGGCGCAACAGTTCCCGCTGTTCCCCGTGCGCTGGCTGCTGAAGGACAAATACGAATCCTGGCGCTACGCGCCGCAGGTGAGGGCGCCGACCCTGATCGTGGCGGCCGGGGGCGACGAGATCATCCCGTCCTGGAGCACGCGCAGGCTGCTGTCGCGCTTCGCGCCGGGCATCGCCACCATGGAAACGATCGCCGGGACCGGCCACAACACGGTGTCGGACAGCCCGGCCTACCTGGCCGCCCTGCGCGGGACACGCTAGCGCGGCCCTTCCAGATAGTTGTAATTTTGCAATCCCGCGTGCTAGGATGTTGATAACTTAACATTTGCGTGGGGCAAGCCATGGCAGAGCTGGAAGTCGCCAAGCACGGCAAGAACGTCATCCACCTGATGACGAAGAAGGAACCCAGGATCTCGCACCGGATCCGCGAGATCGCGATCGAGATCGCCATCATCGTGTTCGCCGTCAGCATGAGCATCTGGCTGCACGGGCTGAGCGAGCACCGTCACCAACAGCAGGAAGTGCGAACCTTCCTGGTCGGCCTGAAGAGCGACCTGAAGGACGACATCGACACCCTCACCAATATGCAGGCGGATTACCGCAAGTTCGACACGAACTATGCGTATCTCGCCAGCCTCGAAGCCGGCAAGGAGCCGGACTGGAAGAAGTTCAACGCGGCCTACGACTACATGGATGCGAACTGGTTCTTCTTCCCGAACAAGAGCCGCTTCGACGGTTTCATGATGAGCGGGAAGCTGAACAATATCGAGGATACCGCCAACCTGAACCGCATCCTCGCCCTGTACCAGAGCCTGCTTCCACAGATCAGGACATCCGAAGGCGGCTGGCAGGCGCGCCAGGAAAAGCTGCGCACCTACCGCGACGACACGCTCGACAGCGACGATCCGCACGCGCACCATGCGCTGGTCACCTCGCCGAAAGGCAAGCGCCTGCTGACGCGGATGGCCGCCAGCCCCCAGCACTACGCGCGCTACCAGCAATACATCGATGCCTGCAGGGAGATCGTCAAGGCGATCGACGAGGCTTATCCGGAGCAGGCGGGGAAGAAGGGCTGAGACAGAGCTCGGGATAGCCGTCATCCCCGCGGAAGCGGGGATCCATACTGAGCGTATGTCATTGATTCAGCATGGATTCCCGCCTGCGCGGGAATGACGGCATCTTCACTCAACCAGTATTGCGCAAGCCCGCCGCGACACCGTTGATGGTCATGTGAATACCCCGGTGCACCCGCACATCGATCCCCTCCGGATTTTCCGACAGCGCCCGGTGCCGCTGGATCAGCTCGACCTGCAGGTGGTTCAGCGGATCCAGGTAGGCGAAGCGGTTCTGGATCGAGCGCGCCAGCAGCGGGTTGGCGGCGAGGCGCTCGGCGTTGCCGGTCACCTGCTCCAGGCAGCGCAGGGTCTCGCCGTATTCGGCCGCGATACGCTTGAAGATGCGGTCGCGCAGTTCCGCGTCCGGCACCAGCTCGGCGTAGCGGCGCGCGATCGGCAGGTCGGTCTTGGCCAGCACCATGTCCATGTTCGACAGCAGGGTGGCGAAGAACGGCCACTGCCTGAACATCTCCTGCAGCAGCGCCAGGCGTTCATCGCGGTCGCCATCCGCCAGCCAGCCCGAGATGGCGGCGCCGAAACCGTACCAGCCCGGCAGCAGCAGGCGGCACTGGCCCCACGAGAAACCCCAGGGAATCGCGCGCAGGTCTTCGATGCGGCGGCTCGACTTGCGCGAGGCCGGGCGCGAGCCCAGGTTCAGCTCGGCGATCTCGGCGATCGGCGTGGCGGCGAAGAAGTAGTCGGTGAAGCCCGGGGTCTCGTACACCAGGTTGCGGTAGGCCCTGTACGCACGTTCCGAGAGTTCGGCCATCACCTTTTCGTAGACCGCCAGGCGCGCCACCTGTGCCGGGTCTTCGCCATGCGGCATCAGGCCCGCTTCCAGCGTGGCCGCCACCAGCAGCTCGAGGTTGCGGCGGCCGATTTCCGGGTTCGAGAACTTCGACGAGATGATCTCGCCCTGTTCGGTCAGGCGGATCTGGCCGTTCACGGTGCCCGGCGGCTGCGCCAGGATCGCATCGTAGCTGGGGCCGCCGCCACGGCCGACCGTGCCGCCGCGGCCGTGGAACAGGCGCAGCCTGACGCCGGCTTCTTCAAAGACCTTCACCAGCTTCAGCTCGGCCTGGTACAGCTCCCAGTTCGAGGTCAGGAAGCCGCCGTCCTTGTTCGAGTCCGAATAGCCCAGCATGACTTCCTGCAGCCGGCCCTGGCCTTCGATCATATCCTTCACCACTGGCAGCGCCATCCACTCGCCCATGATCTCGCCGGCGCGCTGCAGGTCGGGAATGGTCTCGAACAGCGGGATCACCATCACGTCGCATTGCTTCTCGCCGGGGCGCAGCAGGCCGGTCTCTTTCTGCAGCAGCAGCACCTCGAGCAGGTCCGACACGGTCTCGGTGTGCGAGATGATGTAGTTGCGGATCGCGCGCGTGCCGTAGCGCTGGCGGACTTCGCGCGCCATGCGCAGCACGCCCAGTTCCGACTGGGTCTCGTCCGAATACGCGGCGTAGGGCGTGTACAGCAGGCGCGGGTGGGCGATCTCCGCCAGCAGCAGCTTGACCTTGGCCGCTTCGTCGAGTGCGGCATAGTCCGATTCCACGCCGGCCTGCCTGAACAGCTCGGCCAGCACGCGCTCGTGGATGTCCGAGCTCTGGCGCATGTCGAGCGAAGCGAGGTGGAAGCCGAAGATGGCGGCGGCGCGCAGCAGGCCTGCCAGGCGCGGCTTGACCAGGATCGCGCCGTGGTTGGCGTCCAGCGAATCGGCCAGCACCTGCAGCTCGGCCTGGAACTCGGCCGGACCGCTGTAGGCGTCGGCATGGCCGACTTCCTTGCGCAGCGGGTTGGTGGCGCCCAGTCCGCGCGCGGTCGAGGCCAGGCGCGCGTAGATGCCGATCAGGGCGCGCCGGTAGGGCTCGTCGGCGCGGTGCGGCGAGGTGTCGGGCGAGGCCGCCGCCAGCGCTTCCAGGGCGGCATCGGCCGGCACCAGCAGCGTCGAGGTCGACAGCTCGGCGCCCAGGGTGTGCACTTCGTCGAGGTAGAAGTCGAAGATGGTGGTGGCGTGGCGCACCAGGGCGCGCTGCATGGTGTCGGCATTGACGTTCGGGTTGCCGTCGCGGTCGCCGCCGATCCAGCTGCCCATCTGCAGGTAGGTGGCGCCGTTCAACGAAGCCTGCAGCTCGTCCTCGATGTCGTCGTACAGCGCCGGCAGTTCGCGGAGAAAAGTCGTGCGGTAGTAGGACAGGGCGTTCTCGATCTCGTCCGCCACGGTCAGCTTCTCGTAGCGCAGCATGCGGGTCTGCCACAGCGTCGCCACGCGCGCCTGCAGCAGCATCAGGTTGTGCGTGCGTTCCTTCGGCGTCAGCGGCAGGTCGCGCTCGGCCAGCAGGCGCGCGATGTCGTGCTCGGCGTCCAGGATGGACTTGCGCTGCACCTCGGTCGGGTGGGCCGTCAGCACCGGCGAAATCAGGGCTTCGCGCAGGAAGGACTCGACCTGCTCGCGGCCGACGCCGGCATCCTGCAGGCGCGCCAGCGCATACGCGACGCTCGACGGCTGCGGCTTCGAGCCGGCCAGCTGGTGGGCGCGGCGGCGGCGCACGTGGTGCTGGTCCTCGGCGATGTTGGCCAGGTGCGAGAAGTAGGAGAACGCGCGCACGACCGAGTTGGTTTCTTCGCGCGTGAGTTTCTTCAGCAGCGTCGACAGCTCCGCGGCGGCCTGCGGGTCGTCCTCGCGGCGGAAGCGCACGGCGGTCTGGCGGATGGTCTCGACCACGTCGAACACGGCTTCGCCTTCCTGGTTGCGCAGCACGTCGCCCAGCAGGCGGCCGAGCAGGCGGATGTCTTCTTTCAGCGGCGCGTCCTTGTCGCCGGCCTGGACTGCAGCGTCGGCCGAGGTTTGCGGATGGGCGTGGGGATCGGAGTTTGCAGCTTTGTTCATTATCGAGCACAGGTTGAATTAACGGGGGTCCCAATGGGGCACACAGGTACAACTCTGCCATGGCGGTTGCCACGGTTCTGCAAGGGGCCGCATGCTAGAATTTGTGGTTACAGGCATGCCGCCAACCGGCGCCGGCCGATCCAGGCACAACGACAGTGAAAGAAATTGTTTTGAACACTACTGACACACAGCGCGGGCCAATTCGCCTCATTATCGCATCGCGCGAGAGCAGACTGGCCATGTGGCAGGCCACGTACGTACGCGACCGACTCGCGGCATTATATCCGCATTGCCACATCGATATCCTCGGCATGACCACGCGCGGCGACCAGATCCTCGACCGCACCCTGTCCAAGGTCGGCGGAAAGGGCCTGTTCGTGAAGGAGCTGGAAGTCGCGATGCACGAAGGCCGCGCCGACCTCGCCGTGCACTCGCTGAAGGACGTGCCGATGGAACTGCCGGACGGCTTCGAGCTGGCCGCCGTGCTCGAGCGCGAGGATCCGCGCGACGCCTTCGTCTCCAGCGACTACGCCAGCCTGGCGGAGCTGCCGCCGGGCAGCGTGGTCGGCACCAGCAGCCTGCGCCGCCAGGCCCTGATCGCGGCCCGTTATCCGCAGCTCGTCATCAAGCCGCTGCGCGGCAACCTCGACACCCGCCTGGGCAAGCTCGACCGCGGAGATTACGCCGCGATCATCCTGGCCGCCGCCGGCCTCAAGCGCCTGGGACTGGAAAACCGCATCCGTGCCTATCTGCCGATCGAGGAAAGCCTGCCGGCCGCCGGCCAGGGCGCGATGGCGATCGAGATCGTGGCCGGCGAGCGCAGCGACGGCGTCGACCTGCGCGCGCTGCTGGCGCCGCTGAACCACGAGGCCACCGCGCGCGCCGTCGCCGCCGAGCGCAAGGTCTCGCGCGTGTTCGGCGCCAGCTGCCAGATCCCGCTGGCGGCCCACGCCATCGTCGCGGGCGGCGAACTGCACCTGCGCGCCATGGTCGCGACCCCGGACGGCCGCCGCAGCGCCTTCGCCGAAAGCAGCGGCCCGGCGAACGACCCCGAAAACCTGGGCCAGCGCGTCTCGCAGCGCCTGCGCGAACAGGACGCCGACGCCATCCTGGCCGAGTGCAAGGCCGAGGCGGCCGCACCCTGATGCCGGCCGCGGTCGTCATCACCCGTCCCCGCCAGCAGGCCGAGCCGCTGGCGCGCGCCGTGGCCGCCCTCGGCCGCACGCCGGTGCTGCTGCCGCTGCTGGAAATCTTTCCGCTGCCGGAAGACAGTGCAGCCGCTGTCGAACTGCGCCGCGTACTGGCGGGCCTGGCCTCGTACGCGCTGGTGGTGTTCGTCTCGCCGAACGCGATCGACGCCGCCTTTGCCCATATCGCGCGCTGGCCCGACGGCGTCGAGATCGCGGTGGTGGGCGAGGGCAGCCGCGCGGCGCTGGCCAGGCATGGCGTGGCCGGCGGCGCCGTCCGCATCCATTGCCCGCTCGATCCGGCCCACAGCGATTCCGAGCACCTGCTGCAGGCGCTCGACCTTGGCCGCCTGGCCGGGCGCCGCGTGCTGGTGGTGCGCGGCGACGGCGGGCGCGAGCTGATGCCGGACGCCCTGCGCGGCGCCGGCGCGGCGGTCGAGACGGTGACGGCCTACCGCCGCGCGGTGCCGGCCCTGACCCCCGCACTGGCCGCGCAACTGGCCGGCTTGCTGGCCCGGCCGAACGACTGGATAATCACGAGTTCGGAAGCGCTGCGCGGGCTGGTGTCCCTGGTCGAGCGGCTGGACGCGAACGAACTGCAACATCAACTCCGACACCAGCGCCTGATCGTGCCGCATGTGCGCATCCACGAAACGGCGCGCGCGCTCGGCTTCACCCGGCTGGTCCTGAGCGGTTCCGGCGACGAGCGCCTCCTTGCCGCGTTACAATCACAAGCATGAACGAATTGCCCAACAATCCAGAACAATCGAGCAAGGGCGGCCAGATCGTCCCGCCGGACACCTATGCCGCGCCGCCGGCGGCCGAGCCACGCGTGCCCGAAGTCACCCGCGTCGGCGGGCTGCTGAACAAGCCGCAGAATGTGGCGATCATCGCGCTGGCCGTGCTGCTGGCGCTGCAGACCTGGTCGACCCACACCCGCTTCAACCGCCTGCGCGAGGATGTGGCGAAGACGCTGCAGAAGGATAATGCCTCGAACGCCGAGACCGCCCAGCTGGTCCGCGAGACGCAGGAAACGGCCAAGGAGCTGCAGGTCAAGGTGGGCGTGCTGGAAAGCCGCCAGGCCGAGTCGCAGAGCCAGCAGGCCGCGCTCGAGCAGATGTACCAGGATATCTCGAAGAACCGCGACGAGTGGGCGCTGTCCGAGATCGAGCAGGTGCTGTCCACCGCCAGCCAGCAGCTGCAACTGGCCGGCAACGTGCAGGGCGCCCTGATCGCGCTGCAGAATGCCGACCGTTCGCTGTCGCGTTCCGACAAGCCGCAATTCATCACGATCCGCCGCGCGATCGCGCGCGACATCGACAAGCTGAAATCGCTGCCCCAGGTCGACCAGGCCGGCATCGCCCTGCGCCTCGATAACGTCATCGGCCAGATCGACAACCTGCCGCTGCTGGCCGACGAAAAGCCCGCCGAGCCGATCGCGCCGGCGCGCGCGAACCTGGCCGCGAAGGCCGGCAGGAATGCCGCGCCCGGATCGGCCGCGGTCCCGGCCGAACAGCCGACGCTCGGCCGGCGCATGCTGGACACCTGGCGCAACTGGAGCCACGAGATGTGGGACGACATGCGCCAGCTGATCCGGGTGCGCACCGTGGACACTCCGGATGCGCTGATGCTGTCGCCGGGCGAATCGTATTTCGTGCGCGAGAACCTGAAGCTGCGCCTGCTGAACGCGCGCCTGGCCCTGTTGTCGCGCAATGAAGGCACCTTCCGCGACGACCTGACCAGCGCCCAGCAAACCCTGGCCCGGTATTTCGACACCAAGGCGCGCTCGACCCAGGCCGCGCTGGCGCTGCTGCGCCAAGTCCAGGCCAACAACGTCACCATCGAGGTGCCGGACCTGTCGGAGAGCCTGAACGCCGTGCGTAACTACAAATCGAAACCGTAAGCCGGAGGAACTGAAACGATGCGTTTGCTCCTCTGGTTAGTCGCCCTGATGGCCGCGGCGATCGGCATCGCCGTGACCGCCCGCTTCAACCCCGGCAACGTGGTGTTCTTCTACCCGCCGCACCGGATCGACCTGTCGCTGAACCTGTTCGTGGTGCTCACGGCCCTGCTGTTCCTGGTCGTGTACGTGCTGGCCCGGGCGGTGCGCGCCACCCTCGACATGCCCTCGCGCGTGGCCGAGTACCGCCTGCGCAAGCGCGAGCGCGAAGCCAACCGCGGCCTGCGCGACGCCCTGAAGGCCCTGTTCGAGGGCCGCTTCGGGCATGCCGAAAAGGCCGCGATGCGCGCCGCCGAACTGCCCGACAACGCCGGCCTGGCGGCCCTGATCGGCGCCCGCGCCGCCCACCGCATGCGCGAACCGGCCCGGCGCGACGCCTGGCTGGCCGGGATCGTGCACGACCAGGCGCTGAAGACCGCGCGCCTGATGACGGTCACCGAACTGCTGGTCGACGAGCACAAGCCGGAAGGCGCGCTGGAAGCCGTGCTCGAACTGAACGCCAGCGGCCAGCGCCACATCCACGCCCTGCAGTGGGCGATGAAGGCCAACCAGCAGGCCCGCAACTGGCCCGAGGTGCTGCGCCTGGTGCGCACCCTCGACAAGCGCAATGCCCTGCATCCGGCGCTGTCGAGCCGCCTGCGCGAGATGGCCTATGAAGCCCTGCTGTCGGAAAGCGGGCACGATGCGGAGTCGCTGCGCCGCCTGTGGTCGACGGTGCCGAGCGCGGACCGCTGCAAGCCGTATATCGCGGCCCGCGCGGCCAGCGCCTTCAATGCCCGCGGCCTGCACGACGAAGCCCGCATGATCGTCGAGGATGCCCTGAAGGCCGAGTGGGACGAGCGCGTGGTGCGCGCCTACCGCGAAGCCGCCGGCCCCGAGGGCTCGGCCACACTGCTGGCCCAGATCGAGAAGTGCGAAGGCTGGCAGCGCGAGCATCCGGGCGACGCCGAGCTGGCCCTGACCCTGGGCGCGCTGTGCCTGCGCCAGAAGCTGTGGGGCAAGGCCCAGCGCTACCTGGAACAGGCGCTGCTCGACGCCACCAATCCGGAGCATGTGCGTGAAGCCCACCTGAAGCTGGCCCAGCTGCACGAAGCCCTCGGCCAGCAGGACGAGGCGAACCGTCACTTCCGCCAGTGCGCGCTGGCAACGGTGCTCTGAAACCGGACACAGGGGGCCGGCTTGTGCGGCGCACAAGCACAGGCCGATTCGCTATAATGGCCCCCTTTATTATTCCTACAGCAACCCAAGAACCCAAGGACAAGCCATGAGCCTGAACAACGTCAACGCCGGCCGCGACGTGCCGAACGATTTCAATGTCGTCATCGAGATCCCGATGAACGCCGATCCGGTCAAATACGAAGTGGACAAGGAATCCGGCGCGATCTTCGTCGACCGCTTCATGGGCACCGCGATGCACTACCCGTGCAACTACGGCTACGTTCCGGACACCATCGCCGACGACGGCGACCCGTGCGACGTGCTGGTGATCACCCCGTTCCCGCTGATCCCGGGCGTGGTCGTGCGCTGCCGCGCGCTGGGCGTGCTGAAGATGACCGACGAAGCCGGCGGCGACTCGAAGATCCTGGCCGTGCCGGTCGAGAAGCTGGCCCCGCTGTACGCCAACATCAAGACCCACGAAGACGTGCCGGAACTGACCCTGCGCCAGATCCAGCACTTCTTCGAGCACTACAAGGATCTGGAAAAGGGCAAGTGGGTCAAGGTCGAGGGCTGGGAAGGCCCGGACGCCGCCAAGGAAGAAATCGTCAACGGCGTAAAGACCTACGAAGGCCAGAAGAAGTAATCGCCTCCCGCGCGCCGCGACGCTGGCGCGGACAGGAGCAAGGGCCGGCACCCGAGGGTGGCCGGCCCTTTTTCTTTTGGATTACCAACCTATATCCTGCAGCAGCGGATAGGTCAGGTCGCGCGGCGGCATCGTCTCGTGGGCCAGGTCGTCGTTGATGGCCGGTTCCATCAGCTGGTTCTGCCTGGCCTCGGTGGTGTAGTGCGACACCGTCGAGCCGGGCGAGTAGGTGCTCGGCGTGTACATCAGCATCCGGCCCCGCGGGTCGGTGCCGGCCAGCTGGTTCGGGTTCAGGCCCAGGCTGGCGATGACGCCCGACCGGGTGCGCGAGCGGCGCTGCAGGCTGGCCTTGAGCGCCGCCCCGCTGGCCTGGGTCACGCGCACCGTGGGGATGGCGATCGCCGGATCGCTGCCGCTCATGCCGGCGACGTCGCCCGGCTGGTTATCCGCCAGCACCATGCCGATCGCGCCGGCGGCCTGCACGTTGCGCGCCTTGGTGACGAAATCGCAGGCGCCGCGGTCGACCAGGGCGATGTTGCCGCGCACCGCCATGGCATTCGCGGCATTCAGCGAATCGCAGGCCAGGCCGCTGCCGTCGGCCTGGTCGACCACCGGCATCAGCTGCCCGCTCACGGGCGGGTTCGACAGCGGCGGCCCGAACGAAGCGTCGCCGACCCCATGGTTGCCGATCGCCTGGCCGGCCGAGGCGCCCGAGATCGCCAGGTTCGACATCGGCCCCAGTACCTGCGGCAGGGCGGCGGTCACGCGCGGACCGTTCCAGGACAGGCCGCGCCAGGTCACGGCCGACTGGGCGCGCTCGGCGGCCGTGCTTTCGACCCAGGTGCGGTTGCTGCGGTTGTTCAGCAGGTAGTAGTCCCACACCGAAGGCGTGTCCTGGACCTGCGCGCCGGTTTCGTCGTCGGTGAAGGTCTGGAAGCCCAGGCCGTGCGCGAACTCGTGCAGCAGCACCGTGACGAGGTCGATCTGGCTGCCGAAGTTGCGGTCCAGGCCGAGGTAGAAGCCGGAGCCGGGCATGCAGTCCGGAAACAGGCCGAGCCGCGAATTGAAGCGCGCGATGATGTGCGGCTCGCCCGGGGTGGCGAGGTCCTCGCCGGCCAGTTTGCTGGCCAGGGCGCTCGGATACCAGGTCCTGGCGCGCGGCGCATTCTTGAAGTCGCTCCAGATCTCGTTCGCGCCGGCCGAGCCCAGCACGGCGCTGTTGGCGGTGCAGGACAGCGGCTCGAAGGAGGCGCCGATCCGGATCGTGACGCCGCTGTCGAGGGTCGCGCCCCACAGGTCGGCGGCGCGCTGGAACACGTTCATGCGCTGTTGCCCGAGCGTGGTGCCGGGATTGCCGCCGACCGGCGCGACCGGACTCGGGTCGTTGAAACCGGTCCCCGGCGCGTTCTTGTTGACGATCACGATGTTGGCGGCGGCATGGGCGCTGGTCATGGCGGCCAGCGCCAGCGCGAGGGCGAGCGCGATGGTGGCGACGCCGACCGCGGCGGCCTGCTGCAGGCGCGGATGCGCGCCGGACTGGTCGGCAGCCTTGTCGGCCGGGCTGCCGGTCACGCTGCCGGGTGCGCTGTCGTCCGCGCAGTTTCCTGCGCAGTTTGCTGATGTGTCAGTGGGCTTCATGGCGATCCTCCTCGTGCGTGGCGTTAACGGGATGCCGCAGGGCGGCGTCGACGGCGGCTCCGCCCTGCACGCAGCGGCTGGACAGCGTGCCGTCCTCGCCGCGGGTGACGACCTCGTAGACCATGGTCTTCTCGCCCAGGCGCACGCCGCGCGCACCGTCGCGCCGCGACAGCGGCTTGTTCTGCGCCGCGCCGGCCATGGCCGCGGCCGGCGGCGGCGCCTTGGCGCGCAGCTCGCGCAGCTCTTCCGGCGTCGGCGCGCGCATCTTGCCGGTCTGCGGATCGCGCACGACCACCATGCCTTCCTTGTTTTCCTGCGCCCTGGCGTGCATGCTCAGCGAGGCCAGCACGCACAGCGCGGCCAGCATGGTCAGGGTCAACATCTTTTGCTTGGACATGGCTTCCTCCGGTCAGGCGTGGACGTTGCGGCGCAGGCCGGGCAGGCCGGCTCCCGACGAGAAACGCAGCTCGAGCATGTCCTTGAAGCCCGGCGTGGCGGGGTGGCGGGTGAAGAAGGTGAGCACCGTGGTGCCCGACAGGTCGAGGGCCGGGGTGATCCGCCAGTTGTCGACCGTGCCGCCGACGTTGCCGAATCCTTCGTTGAGTACCTCGATGCCCGAGGCCTTCGCAGCCGGAGCGCCGGGCGCGGCCGGCGAGAACGCCGCTGCCGCGAATTGTTTGTTGCCGGGTTTCATGGAAAGCCCTTTCCTGGAAGCCAGTAGGATGGTGATCCGCTCGCGCTGGCTGGTCGACGAGGCCATGCTGAATTCATCTTATGATCGGGATGACAACAAGCCTTGATATTCGGCCAAGCGGCGGACCGAAGCTGGGAAGTACTGCCATGCTGGCCGGCCGGGGGCGTGGGGCGCGCCCGGCGGAGGGGGAAGGGCGAAAAAAAGGCGCCCGGAGGCGCCTCGAAGATCAGCCGGCAGTCCGGCGCGCCAGGTAGCGGCGCAACCTCAGCTTGCCGACGATGCCGATCGGGAAGAAGTAGATCGAGAGGATGAACAGCACGCCCAGCCACAGCATCCAGCGGTCCGGATGCACGGCGGCGGCCAGCATCGGCATGCCCGACAAGGCCTCGGCGGCCTGGCCCATCAGGGCCTTCAGGTAGTTCTGCGCGAGGATGAACAGGGCGGCGCCGACCACCGCGCCGTACATCGTGCCCATGCCGCCGATCACGACGATCAGCAGGATGTCGGTCATGACCTCGAAGCCGAGCGAAGTCTTGGGACCGACGTAGCGCAGCCACAGGGCCATCAGGGCGCCGGCCAGGGCCGCCACGACGGCCGCCAGCACGTTCGCCCAGATGCGGTAGACCACGGTGCGGTAGCCCAGCGCCTCGGCGCGGAACTCGTTCTCGCGGATCGCCTGCAGCACCCGGCCGAAGGGCGAATTCACCAGCCGCAGCAGGAACAGGAACAGCAGCAGGCAGCCGAAAAACACGATGTAATAGGTGATCAGCCTGCCGTCGATGGAGCGTCCGAACACCTCGTTCTCGACCAGCGTGAAGCCGGGCGACAGCAGTTCCGGCACGCTGAAGGTGCGGCCATCCTCGCCGCCCGTGAAGTCGGACAGCTGGGACGCCAGCACCGCGAACGAGGACGCCACCGCGAGGGTGATCATGGCGTAGAAGATGGCGCGCACGCGCAGCGCGAACAGGCCGATCACGAAGGCCAGCGCGACGGTCAGCAGCAGGGCCAGGCCGAGGCCGGTGAAGACGATGCCCCAGGTCGGCTCCTCGACGCTGGCCAGGGCGATGCCGATGCCGTAGGCGCCGATGCCGTAGAACATCGTGTGGGCGAAGGAGACGATGCCCGTATAGCCCAGCAGCAGGTCGTAGGACGCCACCAGCACGATGTAGACGCAGATGGTGGCCGCCGTGTTCAGCGGCCGGGCGCCGGAGAACAGGAAGGGCGCCAGCACCAGCCCGGCCAGGATCAGGAGCAGCAGGGCGGTCAGGGCGCGGCTGCGCGGCAGGTCGCCGGAAAGAAGTTTGATCAGCACGCTCAGCCTCGCGACGTCGAATACAGGCCGGCCGGACGCCACAGCAGGATGGCGATCATCAGCACGATATTGGACACCAGCGCCACCTTGGGCGCCAGGAAGCCGGCGTAGTTGGCCAGCAGGGCCATCAGCAGCGAGCCGATGAAGCAGCCGCCCACCGAGCCAAGGCCGCCGATGATGACCACGATGAAGACCATGATCATGACCTCGCTGCCCATGCTGGCGACCAGGGTTTCCTTGTACAGGCCCCACATCACGCCGCCCAGGCCGGCAAGGCTTGATCCGGCCGCGAACACGCCGACGAACAGGCGGCGGATGCGGTAGCCCAGGCTTTCCACCATCTCGCCGTTCTCGACCCCGGCGCGGATCAGCAGGCCGATCTTGGTGCGGTTGAGGGTCAGGAACATGACGGCGAACACCACCAGGCCGACCACGACCGCCAGCAGGCGGTATTTCTCGATCGCGGCCTCGCCGATGAAGATGGCGCCGCGCAGGGCCCCCGGCAGCGGCAGCGGAATCTGCTCGGCGCCCCAGATCACGTTGATCAACTGTTCGGACACGATCATGCCGCCCATGGTGATCAGGATCTGCTTCAGGTGCTGGCCGTAGACCGGCATGATGACGATCCGTTCGAAGGCCCAGCCCAGCAGGGCCGTGACCGCCATCGCCACCAGCACCGCCAGCCCCAGCACGCCGAGGTTGGCCGCCAGCGAGTCGGCTTCCAGCCAGCCGCGCATCGGCAGCAGCACCATCGTCGCGGAGAAGGCGCCGACCGAGACGAAGGCGCCGTGGCCGAAGTTCAGCACGCTCATCAGGCCGAACACGAGGGTCAGGCCGCTGGCCATGATGAAGATCATCATGCCCATGGCGAGGCCGGCGACGGTCAGGGTGACCCAGGTCGGCAGGGAGACGAAGGGCAGCACGGCCAGGGCCAGGGCCGGCACCAGCAGCAGCGGCGCGAGGTCGCGCCTGGCTGCCGGCAGCGGGGCATCGGCCTGCTGTGCGATAGGAAGGGTTGCGCTCATTGATGGCTCATTGATGGGAATCCAGGGACAGTCCGAGCAGGCGCTGCTGCAGCGCCTCGTCGTTGGCAAGGTCGTGCATCAGGCCGGCGTGGGCGACGCGGCCGTCGTCCATCACGCCGACGCTGTCGCCGAGGGTCCGGACGACATTGAAATTCTGCTCGACCAGCAGGATCGTGGTGTTGGTGTCCTTCAGCTCGCGGAAGGCCATCATCAGGCTCTGCACGATGGCCGGGGCCAGACCCTTGGTCGGCTCGTCCACCAGCAGGAGCTTCCTCGGCTCGACGATCGCGCGGGCGATCGCCACCATCTGCTTCTGGCCGCCGGACAGGTTGCCGGCCGGGTAGTTCCAGAATTTCTTCAGGGCCGGGAAGAAGCCGCAGATCCAGTCGACCCGGGCCTGGTCCAGCGGGCCGTTGCGCGCCGCCAGGTACAGATTCTCGCGCACCGTCAGTTCCGAGAACACGGCCATGCTTTCGGGGACGTAGGCGATGCCGGCGCGCGCGATGTCGGGCGTCGACAGTTTCGTGATGTCGCGGCCGTCGAACACGATGCTGCCGGCGCTGGCCTTCCACAGGCCCATGATGGTGCGCAGGGTCGTGGTCTTGCCGGCGCCGTTGCGGCCCAGCAGGACCGCCAGGCCGCCGCGCGGCACCACCAGGTCGACGCCCTGCAGGATGTGGTACTGGCCGATGTGGGTGTGGACGCCGGACAGGGTCAGCAGGGGTTCAGGCATGTTCCGGAGTTCCAAGATAGGCTTCCTGTACGATTTTCGATTGCATGACCTCGCGCGGCTCGCCGTCCGCGACCAGGGCGCCGTTGTGCAGCACGATGATGCGGTCGGCCAGCGAGCGCACCACGTCCATCTTGTGCTCGACCAGCAGCACCGTTTTGTTGCGCTCGGCCTTGACCTGGTGGATCAGCTCGAGCACCACCGGCACCTCGTCCACGCTCATGCCGGCGGTCGGCTCGTCGAACATCAGGATCGCGGGTTCGAGGGCCAGCAGGATCGCCACCTCGAGCTTGCGCTGGTCGCCGTGGGGCAGGGTGCCGACGATGGCGTCGCGCTTGGGCGTCAGCGACACGCGCTCCAGGTAGTGCTCGGCGCGCTCGATGATGGCCTTGTGGCCGAACCAGACCGAGAACATGTTCAGGCCGATGCCGGCCCGGCTCTGCACCGCCAGCCGCACGTTCTCCAGCACCGTCAGGTGCGGAAACAGGTTCGTCAGCTGGAACGCGCGTCCCACGCCCAGGCGGGTGCGGTGGGCGGGGCCGAGGCGGGTGATGTCGCGCCCGCCCACGAAGACGCTGCCGGAGCTCGCCGCCAGCTGGCCCGAGACCAGGTTGAAATACGTGGTCTTGCCGGCGCCGTTGGGGCCCACGATCACGGTCAGGGTGCCCGGATGGAACTCGGCCGTCACTCCGTTCACCGCGACATGGCCGCCAAAGCGGATGGTCACGTCGCGGGTGGACAGGGACGGCTGTGATGCGGCATTCATCAGCGCTTGTTCCGCACCGGCAGCGGCAGCTCGGAGGCCGGGATTTCCCGCACCAGTTCCAGCAGGTCCCATTCGTTCTTCTGGTCCTTCTTGATGCGGAAGTGGTACATCGGCTGCAGGGCCTGGTGGTCTTCCTTGCGGAAGGTCATCGTGCCCTTCGGCGTCTCGAAGGACATGCCTTCCATCGCCGCCGCCAGCTGGTCGCCGTTCGCGTTCGGCACCTTCGACAGCGCCGCGACGACCGCGCCGGCCGCCGCCATGCCGCCCGCCGTGAACATGTCGGGCGGCGCCTTGAAGCGCTTGGTGTGCTCGGCCACCAGCCAGTCGTTCATCTTATTCTTCGGGAAGCCGTAGTAATAATAGATAGTGCCCTCGGTGCCCGCGTAGGCCTTCCAGGTCTTCATCACCGGCAGGATGTTGCCGCCCGGGGCCAGTGCGATGCCGTAGCGCTCCGGCTTCATGTCGGCGATCTTGTTCAGCGGGTTCGGGCCGGCCCAGACGATCGCCAGCACGCGCGGCTGCGGCTTGTCCTTCAGGGCGTCGAAGATGCGCTGGGTCGGCGCGGTGAAGTCGGTGGCGGCGGCCGGCGCGTATTCCTCGTGCACGACCTTCGCCTTGCTGCCGGTGGCGGCCAGCGCTTCCTTGCCGGCCTTGATGGCGTCGCGGCCGAAGGCGTAGTCCTGGGCCAGGAAGGCCACGCTGCCGTCCTTCAGGGTGGAGGCGGCGGCGAGCGCGTCCTGCATCGAGTTGCGCGCGGTGCGGAAGATGTATTTGTTCCACTTGGCGCCGGTGATCTCGTCGGCCACGGCCGGCTCGACGATCAGCACCTTCCTGTATTCCTTCGCCACCGGCAGCATCGCCAGCGCCGAGCCGGACGAGGTGGTGCCGACCGCGATGTCAACCTTGTCGTCGCCGTAGGCCTCGGCAAGGAGCGTGCGACCGAGGTCCGGTTTGCCCTGGTCGTCCTTGACGATCACCTTGATCTTGCGGCCGTTGATTTCCATCTTCCCGCCGGTCAGGTATTCCAGTCCCATCATGAAACCGGTCTCGGTCTCCTTGGCATAGGCTTCCAGCGCGCCGGTCTTGCCGGCGATGAGCGCAACCTTCAGGTCGGGGGCGGCGAGCGCGCCGGCGCCCGCGGTGGAGAGGAAAGCTGCCAGCAGGGCGGCTGACAAGGGTTTGATGCGTTTCATGTGGTCTCCTCGTTTTTATACAGCGTTCGGTTCACGGCACGGTCGCCAGGAAGCGCAGGATCGCCTCGAGCGCCGCCGGCTCGGTCAGCATCGGCGCGTGGCCGACCTTCGGCACCTCGACATACTGCATGCCTGGCGCCGCGCGCCGCATCCAGCCGGCCTGGCGCGCTTCCAGCAGGTCGGACAGCTCGCCGCGCACCAGCAGGACGGGGCGCGCCTGCGCCAGCGTGCGGAAGGCCCTGCGCGACGCCAGGGATGTCGGACGGAGTTTACCGGTTTGTAGTGCAATCGCAATATTTGGATCGTAGCGCGGGGCCAGCCGGCCGTCGCCATCCTGCGCGAAGGCGCGGCGCGCCCACTTGCCCCACTCCTCGTCGGAGTTGTCGGGGAAGGCGCACAGGTTGATGTCCTTGATGACGGCGGCCGCTTCGTCCCAGGAGCCGAGCACCGCCGCCTTGCCGGCATAGCCCGCGATGCGCGCCAGGCCTTTTTCGGACAGCACCGGGCCGATGTCGTTGAGGACGGCGGCGGCGACCAGCTCCGGGTGCTGCGCCGCCAGCGTCATGGTGATCAGGCCACCCATCGAGGTGCCGACGAAGACGGCGCTGCCGATGCCGAGTCCGGACATCAGCCCGGCGACATCCTCCGCGTAGACGGACGGGTTGTAGTTGTCGGGATTCGGATCGCGTTCGGAGTGGCCGCGTCCGCGGATGTCGAGCGCCAGCACGCGGCGCGAGGTGGCGGCGATCAGCGGCGCGAGCTCGTCGAAGTCGGACGAATTGCGCGTCAGCCCGTGGATGCAGATCACCGGCAGGCGCTCGGGCCCCGCGCTGGCGGGGTAGTCACGCGCGTAGAGGCGCAGGCCGTCTGCGCTCGTAAAGCTGAGTTCAGTGTAGTTGGACATGTAGCCCCGTTTTGATTGCGTTTATTCGTTACGCATAAGGCCTGCGAAAAGGCGCCCGGAAGGCGCCACGGGGGCGCCTTCGGCCATCGGGCAGGGGTCAGAACTTCACGTCGAGGGTTGCGCGCACGGTGCGCGGATCGCCGTAGAAGGTGGTCACCGAGTTGAAGAAGGTCGAGAAGTTGTAGCCTGCCACCTTGTAGCGCTTGTCGAGCAGGTTACGGCCGTGCAGCCCGACCTGGTATTTGCGGTCGGAGCTGGTCCAGACCAGGCCCGCGTCCCACAGCCCGAAGCCGCCCTGGGCCAGCATCAGGTTGCCGGGAACGGTCACGTCCAGGCTGGGGACGCCGGTAGGCCGGGCGATTTCGGTCTGGTAGACCTTGCTCTTGTAGGCGACGCTGTTCATGAGGCTCAGCGTGCCGGCGCGGCCCATCAGCGCCAGCGGCCAGTCGTAGTTGACGCTCAGGTTGGCGGCGTTCTTCGGCGTGTTCTGGAACTCGGTGCTGCCCGCGATGTTCACCAGGCCGGTGCCGGTGGCATTCGAGACCATCCACTCCTTGTACCTGGCATTGATGTGGCTGTACATGGCGCTCACGCTGAGCGCATTGGTCAGGTAGGCGATCGCTTCCAGCTCGAGGCCGGAAATCTTGGCCTTGCCGGCATTGGTCAGGGTGCCGGCAAAGCCGTTCACGTTGCCGTTGGCGTCATAGGTCGCGATCGAGCCCGGAATCTGGACGTTCTTGTAGTCGGTGTAGAAGACGGCCGCATTGGTCTGCAGCCGGCCGCCGTTCATCGACGACTTCAGGCCCAACTCGACGGAGCTGACCTCTTCCGGATCCACACCCCGGCGCTTGGCCAGCGAGGTGGTCGAAGTCGGCTTTCCGCCCAGGTCCATGCGCGGGTCGAACATGCCGCCCTTGAAGCCCTTGGACCAGGTGGCGTAGACGTTGTGTTCCGGCGCGAGCTTCCAGCCCAGGCCGATCTTCGGCGTAAACTTCTTGTCGGTGCGGTCCAGGTCGTCCTTGCCGAGGTCGGTGTTCGGCACCCCCGCCATGATGGCGTTCGGGTTGCCCATGACCGTCGAGCCGGCCAGGCCGAGGTAGGTCGCCTTGAAGATGCGGGCGCGGCGCTGGTCGTCGGTGTAGCGGCCGCCGACGCTGATATTGAAGGTGTCGGTCAGGCTGTAGCTGGCGTCGGCGTAGGCGGCCCAGGTGGTGGTGTCGATGTCGTCGTAGGTGAGCAGCGACAGGCCGCCGGCGGCGTTGTACAGCACGTCGAACTTGTTGAAGGCGTTGGCCTTCATGTAGTACACGCCGGCCACGCCCTGCAGCTTCGAACCGGTGTAGGTGAGCTGGAATTCCTGGCTTTTCTGGTTGTCGGCGTAGATGCTGGGCGCTTCGAACAGCGGCGTTTCCAGCGAATCGAAGTCGATCGGCGCATACGAGTGCGACTTGCGGATCGCGCTGATCGACTTGAAGCTCAGGGTCGGGTCGATGGTGTATTCGAGCAGCAGCGAGGTGCCCTGGTTGATCACTTCCTGCTTGTGGCCGCTGACCGAGTACAGGTTGGCGCGCGTATCGTAGTCGCCGGCCAGTGGCTGGATGCTGGCCGGCGCCGGACCCGGGGTCAGGCGGTAGCCGGCGCGCGGTTCCGAGTCGTCGACCGTGCGGTCGGCGGCGAAGCGCACGAACAGGTCGCTGTTCGGGGTCAGCTCGACGCTGACGCGGGCCGCCTGGACCTCCTTGTTGTAGTTGTCCTTGCCGTTGAGGACGTTGCGGCCGAAGCCGTCGCGGTTGAAGGTGGCGACGGTCCCGCCGATGCGCAGGATGTCGGACACCGGCGTGCTGGCCTTGAGGACCAGGTCTTTTTCGCCGTAGTTGCCGAGCGTTGCCTTGGCCTCCAGCATGGTCTTCGGCGCCAGCTTGCGGGTCACGTACTTGACCGCGCCGCCGATGGTGTTGCGGCCGTACAGGGTACCCTGCGGTCCGCGCAGCACCTCGATGCGCTCGAGGTCGTAGATGTCGGTCAACGCGCCTTGCGGGCGGGCCAGGTAGACGTCGTCGAGGTAGATGCCGACGCCCTGCTCGTAGCCGGCGACCGGGTCCTGCTGGCCGATGCCGCGGATGAAGGCGGTGAGGGTGGTGTTGGTGCCGCGCGAGGTCTTCAGCGTGGTGTTCGGCACTCTATCGGTGAGGACGGTGATGTCGGGGATGGCCTGCTTCTCGAGCTCGGCGCCGGTGAGGGCGGTCACCGCGCCCGGCACGTCCTGGATCAGCTCGGTGCGGCGGCGCGCCGTCACGACGACCTTGTTGATGTCGCCCTCGGCAGCGGCAGCGGCGGGCGCGCTGGCAGTGGAGGCCGCGCCTTCCTGGGAATGGGCCACATCCATCGAGCCGCCATAGATCGCCAGCAGGACGGCAGTAGAGATGGCGGAACGGTTCAGTAGCATCAGTTTCTTTTCAGTAAGACGCATTGTATGTCTCCAAATATTATCGATAGCGGCATGCGTTCAGGTTTTCGCACGGATGAAGTTTGCATTGCTCAAGTCTGGTTGAATAGATAACAACGCGCTCAGCCGGTGTGCGAAAATGCACAGAGAACTCTTGAGGCAAATATGCATGGGCCTGGCAGAGCGGCAGTTTCATTCGGGGCGATGCGTTGGCCCGGACCGGGGTCGAGGAAAATCCTGGCAGCGAAATGTGCACTGGTGCACAATATCTGTTGTTGATATCAGACAATCATCATATGAATAGCCTGCCCGAGTGGACCGACCTGCGTTTCTTCCTCGAACTGGCGCGCGCCGGTACGCTGTCGGGCGCCTCGCGCCGTCTGGAAGTCGAGCACACCACCGTGGCGCGGCGCATCGACCGCCTCGAGAGCCAGCTCGGCACCACGCTGTTCGACCGCTCGCGCGAAGGCTACGAGCTGACGGAAATGGGCCATGCGCTGCTGCCGCATGCGGAAGCGATGGAAGGGGCGTCGCTGGCCGCGCTCGAGCAGCTGGGCGGGACCGAGGTCGGAGCCCAGGGCGTGGTGCGGCTGGGCGTGCCGGACGTGTTCGGGGTGAGGGTGGTGGCGCCGCTGCTGGTCAAGCTGCTCGACACGCATCCGGACCTGTCGATCGAAATGCTGTCGCTGGCGCGCTTCGCCAACCTGGCCAACCGCGAAGCCGACCTCGGCGTGATGCTGGATCCGCCCGCGACCGGCCGCTACGTGGTCACGCGCCTGGCCACCTTCCGCTTCTACCTGTACGGCTCGCCGGACTACCTGGCCCGGCATCCGCCGATCCGCACCCACGCCGACCTCGAGCGCCACGACTTCGTCGACTACGTGCAGGACCGCCTGGCCAGCCGCGAGCTGTCCTACCTGAACGAACTCGGCTTCACGCCGCGCCGACGCTTCTGCTCGCTCGGCATGGGCGCGCAGGTCGAGGCGGCGGCGCTCGGCATGGGCCTCATGATGGCGCCCCCCTATGCGATCCCGGACGACGGCCGCCTGGTGCCGGTGCTGCCGGGCTTCTACGCCGAGCGCTCGTTCTGGCTGGCCGCGCCGACCGACCTGTACCGCCTGCGCCGCGTGAAGGTGGTGTGGGACCTGCTGCGCGACCTGGCCGACAACAATCCCTCGCTGTGGTGGGAGAAGGGCGACATCGGGCGGGCGGCGTGATGCCGATCCGCCCCTTTGCCGGGGCCGGCCGCGACGCCGACCCGCTGGTGGCCGAACAGGACGGCGCGATCGCCGGCGCGCCGGCCGTGGGTCTGCATGCGAGCCCGGTCATGGCCTTCGCGCTGCGCATGTAGGAGGCGCTCGGCTTCGTGCGCGACCGCGACCTGGCGCCGGTCCGCGGCGTGCCTTGCGGGCGCTAGCGCCGGCGCTGCTCGCCGTTCCAGGCTGACGGCCCGCCGGGACAAGCCTGCGCCTGCCGTGCGTCGGGGGCCATGCGGGTGCGCGTTATACTGGCTCATGGACCAATTTCAGCCCGCCGCCGTGCCGGACAACCGGCGTGTCGCCCGCGCCCTCGGCGCCGCCGGGCTGCTGATCGTCGCCATCACGCTGGCGCTGGCGGGCCTGCTGTTTTCCAGCTATCGCAGCACGATCGAACGTGAACAGACCAACCTGCGCAACCTGGCGACCGCCTATGCCGCGCAGACCTATTATGCGATGCTGGTGCTGGACACGGCGCTGGCGCACGGTGCCGGCGGCGCGGTCGTCCCGGCCAGCGTGATCGACCAGATGGGGGCCCGGATCTATTCCCTCGGGCCGGCCGGCCAGGCGCGTGCCGCCGATGATGCCGCGCCCCCCGCGAAGGATGCCCCGGCGCCGTGGCACGGCAGCCCGGCGCTGGTCGCCCTCGGCGCTCCCGGCAGGCCCGGCGGGCACGCGACGATCAAGCTGGCGCGCGCGCTGCCCGCGCGCAGCGGAGACGGAAGCGGCGCCAGATCGATCGTCATCGAGACCGACGCCGCCTATTTCCAGCGCATCTTCGCCTCGTCCGACCTCGGCAGCGGCGGCTCGGTGACCCTGCTGCGGCGCGACGGCATCATGCTGGTGCGCAGCCCCAACTTGCCCGACGCGATCGGCCGTTCCTTCTGGAACACGCCGCTGTTCCAGGTCCACCTGCCGCGCATGCCCACCGGCGCCTTCGAGGCAAGCAGCCCGATCGACGGCAAGCGCCGCCTGTACGGCTATAGCGCGGTCGACGCCTATCCGCTGGTGATCATCACCGGACGCGACAAGTCCGACACCCTGGCGGTCTGGCGCGGCTGGCTGCTGGTGGGCGTGGTGACGTGGGTGCTGCTGTCGGCGACCCTGGCGCTGCTGGCCTGGCGCTTCGGACGCGAAACCTCGCGCCAGGCGGCCCTGATCGCGCGCCTGGAGAGCAGCGAGAGCCGCCTGACCGACAGTTTCCGCTACCTGGATTCGATCCTCGACAGCCTCGCCACGCCGCTCTGGGTGCTCGACGCGCAGCGCCGCATCGTCCTGTTCAACAGGGCCTTCCGGCAGTTCACGGGCAAACCCGCGGAGATGCTGGACGGGCGCCCCGAGATGGAGGTGCTGGACCCGCACGGCGCGCAGGCGCGCGAACGGCTGTACGCGGCGGCGGCGGCCGGCGGCGTGCATACCCGCGAGGCCGAGATCCGCAACGGCGCCGGCGAGATGCGCACCGCGCTGCATCTCGCCGCCCGCCTCGACATCGAAGGCCATCCGGCGCAGATCGTCAACAGCCTGGCCGACATCACGGAGCGCAAGCAGGTGGAACTGCGCCTGGCCTGGCTGTCCGATTTCGACCCGCTGACCGGGCTGCCCAACCAGGACCGCCTGCGCCGCACCCTGAGCGAGGCGATCGAGGCCGCGCGCGCGGACGGCGGGCAGGTGGTGCTGATGCTGGTCGCGCTCGAACGCCTGCATGAAGTGGCCGACCTGCTGGGCCACGAAGCCGGCGACGAGGCGGTGCGCGAGGTCGCCGCGCGCCTGGGCGGGCTGGCGCCGCAAGCCGTCAGCCCGGCGCGGGTCAAGGCCAACGAGTTCGGCCTGCTGCTGCCGGCCGGTGCGGAGCAGGGCCGGGTCGACGACTTCGCGTTCGGGCTGCATGCGCTGCTGTCGGAACCGGTGCGCGTGCGCGAACGGGAATTCCACCTGGAGCCCGTCATCGGCATCGCGGTGTACCCGCTGGACGCCGGCTCGGTCAACGAATTGATGCGCCTGGCCGACATCGCCAAGCACCGTGCGCGCGGCGAGGGCGGCGAGCCGGTGCATTTCCATTCCGAGTCCACCCACGTCCAGCTCGACGAGCGGCTGTCGATCGAGGAGCAGCTGCGCCGCGCCCTGGAGCGCGGAGAGCTCAGCCTGGCCTACCAGCCGAAGGTCGAGATCGCGACCGGGCGCATCGCCGGCTTCGAGGTCCTGCTGCGCTGGCATAACCCGCTGCTCGGCCAGGTCCCGCCGGCGCGCTTCATCCCGATCGCCGAGCAGACCGGCCTGATCCTCCCGATCGGCAACTGGGTCTTGCGCAGCGCCTGCGAACAGGCCAGCGCCTGGCGGCGCGCGCACGGCGTCCAGCCGAGGGTGGCGGTCAACCTGTCGATCCGCCAGTTCTACCAGAAAGACCTGCTGCACTCGATCGAGGAGGCGCTGGCCGCTGCCGGCCTTGCGCCGGATGCGCTGGAGCTGGAGATCACGGAGAGCATCGCCATGAGCCGCATCGATGTCGTCGAGCGCCTGCTGGCCGGCATCCGCGCGCTGGGCGTCGAGCTGTCGATCGACGACTTCGGCACCGGCCATTCGAGCCTGGCCTACCTGAAACGCTTTCCGGTGCAGTGTCTGAAGATCGACCGCGCCTTCATCCGCGACCTCGGGCAGGATGCCGAGAGCGCGGCGATCGTGCGCTCGATCGTGGCGCTCGGCCATGGCCTGAAGATGCGCATCGTCGCCGAAGGCGTGGAAACCGAAGGCCAGTTGGCGATGCTGCGTGAACTCGGCTGCGACGAATACCAGGGCTACCTGTTCGCGCGCCCGCTCGACGCGGCGGCGGTGCCGGCGCTGCTGGACGCCCAGGCCGAGCGGCTCACCTCCTGAGTTGCTTTCAAGCGTGCGGAGGGAATCCGCGCACTCGCCTATACTAGCAAGGGTAGTAAAAATGCAACTGCAATGATACCAATCCATTTCCGGAACTGACCTGCGTGTCCAATGGCGCCGCCATTTTCCAAGCCTGCAGTCCTCGTCATCAAGCTCGTCCTGCTGGCGGTCGCCGGTGTGGTCGTGGCGGCGGTTGCGGCGGCGCGCTGGGAGATGACGCCGCGTAACGGCATCATGGAACCGGTCAAGCAGCCGATCGCCTTCAGCCACAAGCACCATGTCGGCGACGACGGCATCGACTGCCGCTACTGCCATACCTCGGTCGAGAAATCCGGCTTTGCCGGCATGCCCTCGACCTCGATCTGCCTCAGTTGCCACTCCCAGCTGTTCGTCGATTCCCCGGCGCTGGCGCCGCTGCACGAGAGCGCGCGCACGGGCCGGCCGATCCAGTGGGTGCGCGTGCACGACCTGCCGGACTTCGTCTATTTCGAGCACGATATCCACGTCAACAAGGGCGTGGCCTGCGTCGAATGCCACGGCCGCGTGGACCAGATGCCGCTGACCTGGCGCACCGCCTCGCTCGAAATGCAATGGTGCCTGGGTTGCCACCGCAATGCGCCGCAGCACATCCGGCCCTTGTCCAAGGTGCTGTCGATGGCGCCCCAGCGGCCCCTGAGCCCCGAGGAAGTGCGCCAGCTCGACCGCCTGTACCGCCTGCGCGACGCCAACGCGCTGACCAACTGCTCGACCTGTCACAGATGAAGCGCCCCGGCCATCCCGTGATCCCGATCCATGGCCCGCATGCCGGCCAGGATGAGCCGGCGCGGCGCCGTTTCCTGAAGCTGATGGCGGCGTCCGCGGCGCTGGCCGGCGCCGGCTGCAGCGGACCGCCGGCCGAGACCATCGTGCCCTATGTGCGCATGCCCGAGCAGGAGGTGCCCGGGCTGCCGCTGTTCTACGCCACCGCTTACGTAAGGCGCGGCTTCGCCCACGGGGTGCTGGTCGAGACCAATATGGGCCGACCGACCAAGGTGGAGGGCAATCCCGACCATCCGGCGGGGCGCGGGGCCACCGACGTCTTCACCCAGGCCTCGATCCTGCAGATGTGGGATCCGGACCGCTCGCAGACCGTACAACAAGGCACCGAGCTGTCGACCTGGGCGGCCTTCGAGGCGGCCTGGGAAGCGCGCCGCCCGCATTTCGCACGCGACGGCGGCGCCGGCCTGCGCATCCTGACCGGCAGCGTCACGTCGCCCACGCTGGCGCGCCAGCTGGCCGCGCTGCAGGAGCGCTATCCGTCGATGCGCTGGCATGCCTGGGATCCGCTGCACGACGACGGCGCGGCTGCCGCGGCCACGCTGGCGTTCGGGCGCCCGCTGGATGCGCTGTACCGGCTCGACCAGGTCGCGGTGCTGCTGACGCTGGACGCGGACCTGTTCGGCGCCGAGGGAGGGCAAGGCGCCCACCTGGCGCATGCGCGCGCCCTCACCGCGCCGCGCCGCCTGGGCGCCGATCCCGCCGCGAACCGCCTGTACGCGATGGAATCCACGCCGACCCTGACCGGCGCCTATGCCGACGAGCGCCTGGCGCGCGCGCCGCACGAGATCGAGGCGGCCCTGTGGCGCATCGCCGGCCTGCTGGATGCGGCGCCCGGCGGTGGCAGCGCACCCGATGCGGCCACGTCCCGCTGGGAAGCCGCGGTGGCGAAGGCATTGCGCGATGCGCGGGGCAGGGCGCTGGTGGTGGCCGGTCCGACCCTGAGCCCGGCCAGCCGCGCCCTGGCCCACCTGCTCAACCAGCGCCTGGGCGCGCAGGACGGCGCCGTCGGCTACATCGAACCAGTGGCGCGGGACGCGCCTGCGCACGCGGACGCGCTCGCGGAACTGGCGGCCGACATGCAGGCGGGACGGGTCGACACGCTGCTGATGCTGGACACGAACCCGGTGTACGCCGCGCCGCCGGCACTGGGCTTCGCGCAGGCCCTGCGCCGCGTGCCCCTCAGCGCGCATCTCGGCCTGTACCGCGACGAGACCGCGCGCGAGGCCGGCTGGCACCTGCCGCTGGCGCACGGCTACGAAGCCTGGAGCGATGCCCGCGCTTACGACGGCACGGCCAGCATCGTCCAGCCGCTGATCGCGCCGCTGTACGGCGGGCGCTCGGCCCATGCGCTGCTGGCGCTGGCGCTGGGGGAGGGCAGCCGCGACGGCCATGCGCTGGTGCGCGCGACCTGGCAGGCGGCGCTGGCGGGGTCTTTCGAGGATGCCTGGCGCGAGGCGCTGCGCCGCGGCGTCGTGCCGGACAGCGCCGCCGTCCCCGTCGCCGTACGCACCGTGCCGCGGATTGCCGCGCCGGCGCTGGCCGCGCCGCCGCTGGTCGCCCGCTTCGCGCCCGATCCTTCCGTCGACGGCGGCGAATTCGCCAACAACGCCTGGCTGCAGGAACTGCCGCGGCCCCTGACCTCGCTCACCTGGGACAACGCGGCCCTGGTCGGCCCGGCCACCGCCGCACGCGCCGGCCTGCATGACGGCGACGTGGTCCGCCTCGAGATTGGTGGGCGCACCCTGGAAGCGCCGGTGCTGGTGCTGGCGGAACAGGCCGAGGGCGCGGTCACGCTGCCGCTCGGCTACGGCCGCAGCGGCGCCGGCTCGGTCGGCGACGGTATCGGCTTCAATGCCTACCTGCTGCGCCCACGGGCCGCGCCGGGCGAAGCGGTGCCCCTGCAGATGACGCGCACCGTGCGCGGCCATGTGCTGGCGCTGCGCCAGCGCGAGGTCGACATGCACGGCCGCGATCCGGTCAAGGTGACGGAAGTGAGCCGCCCGCTGCCGGCCAGGACGCCGGAAGAGGAACGGGGCGGCAAGACCTCGCTGTATCCGGAGCGCCGCTACGACGACTACAAGTGGGGCATGGCGATCGACCTGAACGCGTGCATCGGCTGCGCCGCCTGCACCGTCGCCTGCCAGGCCGAGAACAATATCCCGGTGGTCGGCAAGGAAGAGGTGATGCGCGGCCGCAGCATGCACTGGATCCGGGTCGACCGTTATCGCTCAGGCGCGCGCACCCTGTTCCAGCCGGTGCCCTGCATGCATTGCGAGCACGCGCCCTGCGAGGAGGTGTGCCCGGTCGGCGCCACCGTGCACGACGACGAAGGCCTCAACGTGCAGGTCTACAACCGCTGCATCGGCACGCGCTTCTGCTCGAACAACTGCCCTTATAAGGTCCGGCGCTTCAACTTCCTGCAGTATTCGAACCAGAAGCTGGAGAGCCTGAAGGCATTGCAGAACCCGGAAGTGACGGTGCGCCGGCGCGGCGTGATGGAGAAGTGCAGCTACTGCCTGCAGCGCATCACGCGCGCCCGCATCGACGCCGAAAAGCAGGGCCGCCGCATCCTCGATGGCGAAGTCGTGACGGCCTGCCAGGCGGCCTGCCCGACGGCGGCGATCCGCTTCGGCGACCTGAACGATCCGCGCAGCGAGGTGGTCGCGGCCAAGGCCTCGAAGCTCGACTACGTGCTGCTCGAAGAACTGAATACCCGGCCGCGCACCAGCTACGCCGCGCGCGTCGTCAACCCGGATCCGGAGCTGGAATGAACCCGCCTCCCTCTCCCGATACCGCGGCAAGGCCGCCACGCTCGCGCGCCATCCCGGAGCTGCGCGCCGGCTGGGGCTATGCCGACGTGAGCGACAAGATCGCCGGCATCGTGCTGTCCGGCCGCTTCGGCTGGAAGTGGTGGACCGCCTTCCTGCTCGCCTGCGGCGGCGTGCTGGCGCTGCTGGTGGCGGTCAGCTGGCTGCTGGTGAAGGGCATCGGCATCTGGGGCGTCGACATTCCCGTGGCCTGGGGTTTCGCGATCGGGAACTTCGTGTGGTGGATCGGGATCGGCCACGCCGGCACCTTCATCTCGGCCGTCCTGCTCCTGCTGCGCCAGCGCTGGCGCACCTCGATCAACCGCTTCGCCGAGGCGATGACCCTGTTCGCCGCCTCGATCGCCGGCATCTTCCCGATCCTGCACCTGGGCCGGCCCTGGTTCTTCTACTGGCTGGTGCCGTATCCGAACATCATGAATGTCTGGCCGCAGTGGCGCAGCCCGCTGGTGTGGGACTTCTTCGCCATCGCCACCTACCTGTCGGTGTCGCTGCTGTTCTGGTACGTGGGCCTGATTCCCGACCTGGCCACCCTGCGCGACCGTGCCGGCGTGCGCGGGCAGCGCGGCGCGCAGGTGGCGTACGGTCTGCTGGCGCTCGGCTGGCGCGGCGAGGCCCGGCACTGGGCGCGCTTCGAACGCGCCTACCTGCTGCTGGCCGGGCTGGCCACGCCGCTGGTGGTGTCGGTGCACACCATCGTCTCGCTCGACTTCGCGGTCGGGAACACGCCCGGCTACCACTCAACGATCTTCCCGCCGTACTTCGTGGCCGGGGCGCTGTTCTCCGGCTTCGCGATGGTGCTGACCCTGGCGATCCCGCTGCGCGCCGCCTTCGGGCTGCAGGATTTCATCACCGGGCGCCACCTTGCGAATGCGGCCAAGGTGCTGCTGGCGACCAGCTGGATGGTCGGCTACGGCTACCTGTCCGAAATCTTCACCGCTTTCTACAGCGGCGACAGATACGAGATCTACATGACGGTCAACCGCTGGACCGGGCCGTACGCGCCCGTGTACTGGAGCATGCTGGCCTGTAACATCCTGCTGCCGCAACTGCTGTGGTGGCGCCGCCTGCGCCAAAGCGTGCCAGCGCTGTTCGTCCTCAGCCTGGCCATCAACGTGGGCATGTGGATGGAGCGCTTCCTGATCGTGGTGTCCTCGCTGCACCGCGACTACCTGCCGTCGGCCTGGGGCATGTTCTATCCGACCCTGTGGGACTGGATCACGCTGTTCGGCTCGATCGCGCTGTTCGTCTGGCTGTTCCTGCTGTTCGTGCGCTTCCTGCCGCTGATCTCGATGGCCGAGATGCGCGAGCTGGTGCGCGACAGCGCAAAGGGGAAGGCATGAGCGCCGGCGTGTATGGCCTGCTGGCCGAATTCCCCAGCGCGGACGCGCTGTGCGCCGCGGCCAGGCGGGCGCGCGAGCATGGCTACACGCGCGCCGAAGCCTACAGCCCGTTCTCGATCGAGGGCCTGGACGGGGAGCTCGGCGGCGGCCGCGACTGGGTCGCGCCGGCGACCCTGGTAGGCGGCCTGCTGGGCGGTGGCGGGACATATTTCCTGCAGTGGTATGCGGCGGTGGTCGACTATCCCATCAATGTGGGCGGCCGCCCGCTGCACAGCTGGCCGGCCTTCATCCCGGCCACCTTCGAGATCACCATCCTGGGCGCGGCGCTGGCGGCGGTGCTGGCGATGCTGGTGCAGAACGGCTTGCCGCGCCTGCACCACCCGCTGTTCGAGGTCGAGGAATTCGAGCTGGCCAGCCGCAACCGCTTCTTCCTGTGCCTGCCCGCACACGATCCGGTGTTCGCTCCGGGGCCGGCGCTCGCGCTGCTGGAAGACATGCAGCCGATGCTGCTGCGCGAGGTGCCGGGATGAAGACCGTGGTCCATGCCGTGATGTTGTGTGGACTGCTGGCCGGTTGCGAGCGGGCGAAGCAGGACATGTACGACCAGCCGCGCTACAAGACCTTCGGCGCCGGCGCGCTGTTCGCGGACGGCGCCAGCGCGCGCATGCCGCCGCCCGGCACCCAGCCGCGCGCGCGCGGCGCCTTCGCCGACAGCTCGGGCGGCCGCGCAGGCGGGACGGCGGTGCAGGCGGATATCGCGGCCGAGCGCGCGCAGTCGAACCCCTATCCGGTCGACATGCGCCTGCTGGAGCGGGGCCGCGACCGCTACATGATCTACTGCCTGCCCTGTCACAGTCCGGTGGGGGATGGCGACGGGCTGGTGGTGCGGCGCGGCTTCCCGGCGCCGCCGAGCTTCCACCAGCCGCGCCTGCGCGACGCGCCGGATCGCCACATCTACGACGTGATCACGCATGGCTATGGCGTGATGGTGCCCTACGCCGACCGGGTCGAGCCGGCCGACCGCTGGGCCATCGTGGCCTTCATCCGCGCCCTGCAGCTGAGCCAGAACGCGCCGACCGACAGCCTGCCGCCGGAACTGAAGGCGCGCCTGGACGCGCAACCGGGAGCGGCGCCATGAAGCGCAGCGTGATCCTCATCGCCGCCTGCGTGCTGGCTGCCCTGTGCTGGTTCGGCTGGCGCGCCGATGCGCGCGCGCTGCTGGCGGGCTACCTGGCGCTGTGGTGGTTCGTCACCGGGGCGCTGCTGGGCGGCCTGGCCAACGTCTGGCTGCACCAGCTCACCGGCGGCGACTGGGGCGAAACCATCCGCACGCCGCTGCTGCGCGCGGCGCGCTGGCTGCCGCTGGCCTGCCTGCTGTTCCTGCCGGTGCTGGTCGGCATGCACCTGCTGTACCCGTGGGCCGGTACGCAGGCGCTGGAGCCTGGCACCGCCTTCCGCCGCTGGTGGCTGGCGCCTGGCGCCTTCGCCGTGCGCAGCGTGGCCTACCTGGTCTTGTGGAGCCTGCTGTCCTGGATCGAACTGCGCGCCCGCCACCGTTCGCCGGCGCGGGCCGCCGCCTGCCTGCTGGCCTACGGCTTCTCGAGCGGGCTGGCGGCCGTCGACTGGATCATGTCGCTGCAGCCGGAATGGTATTCGAGCGTGTTCGGCTGGCTGGCCGGCACCGGCCAGATGCTGACCGGGCTGGCGCTGGCGGTGCTGCTGATCGACCGCGAGGCCGCGCGTCCGCGCCTGCCGGACCTGGGCAACCTGCTGATGATGTATGTGATGACCTGGGCCTACCTGGCCTATGTGCAGTTCCTGATCATCTGGGCCGCCGACCTGCCGCGCGAGATCGCCTGGTACCTGCGGCGCGACACGCCGGGCTGGCATGCCGTCGCCTGGAGCCTGCTGGCCCTGCACGGCGCCGGACCCGTCGTGATCCTGCTGTCGCGCCACGCCAAGCAGGCGCCGCGCGTGATGGGCATGCTGGCGGTGGTCCTGATGGCGGCGCACCTGCTCGATTGCTGGTGGCTGGTGCTGCCTTCGGTACGCGGCATGCAGGCCGTTTGGGCGTGGCCGGCGGCATTGCCGGTGCTGGCCGCCGCCATGCTGGCCTGGCCGGCCTTGCGCGGCGCACGCACGAAGGGGAGGGAAGTCCATGCCTGAGCGCGACGAAGACGGCATCCACGTGCGCGCGATCCGGCGCGGGGCGCTGGCGATCGCGGGCGGGATCGTGATCGCCGTGGCCGGCTCGTGGTGGCTGCTGCGCCACCTGGGACCGGCCGTCAACACAGCGCAGCCGCCGGCGGCGATCCCGGCGCCGCGCATGCAGCCGGCGCCGCAGGACGAGCGCGCCGCCTATTTCGCGGAAAAGGAAGCGCGCCTCGGGAGCGCCGGCTGGATCGACCGCGGCGCCGGCATCGCCCACATTCCGCTGGAGGACGCGATGCGGCTGGCGGCGGCACGCGCGCAGCAGGAGCGCAAGCCATGAGCCGCGCATCGATCGTCCTGTGCCTGGCGCTGTGCTCGGGCTGGGGCCAGGCCGGGGCACAAGCGCTGCGCCTGCCGCCGCAGCCGGCGGCCAGCTTCGCACCCGCCATCGGCGCACGCCTGCCGCTCGACGCCAGGCTGCGCGACGAGGCCGGCGCGGCGCTGCCGCTGGGCGCCCTGTTCGGAAGCGCGCCGGTGGTGCTGGTGCCCGGCTACTACAGCTGCCCTAACCTGTGCAGCACCCTGTTCGAAGGCGTGCTGCAGGCGCTGGCGCTGAGCGGCATGGAGGCTGGCAGCTACCGCCTGGTCGGCTTCTCGATCGATCCGCGCGACGGCGCCGCGGCGGCGTCAAGCAGGCGCCATGCCTATGCCGCGCTGCTGCCGGGCGGCGCGGCTGACCTGCGCATGTTGACGGGCGACCCCGCGGCGCTGGCGCGGATCGAGGCGGCGCTCGGCTACCGCGCGCCGCGCGATCCGGCCACGGGCGAATATGCCCACGCCGCCGGCTTCGTGGTGGCCGATGCCGGAGGACGGATCGTGCATTACTTCCCCGGCGTGCGCTTCGAGCCCGCGGCGCTGCGTACGGCCCTCGCCGCGGCACGCGAAGGCCGCACCGAGGGCAGGGAAGCATCGCTGGGCGAACGCCTCCTGCTGCTGTGCACGCACTACGACCCGGCCGTGGGCCGGCATAGCGGCGCGGCGATGGCGGCGGTGCGCGCCGGCGTGCTGCTGGCGCTGCTGGGCCTGGGCGGGGCGGCATGGCGCTTCGCACGGAGGCGGGCATGAGCGTTCCCTTCTACCTGCTGCCGGCCGACGGCGCCCAGTCCGCCACGCGCCTGGACAGCCTGGCGCTGTGCCTGCTGCTGCTGACCGGCGCGGTGGCGCTGGGCGTGCTGGCGATGATGATCGTCTTCTGCGTGCGCTACCGGGCATCCTCGAAAGCCGCGCGCGGCCATCCGCCAGTGAAAGACCTCGGCGTCGAGATCGCCTGGACCCTGATCCCGCTGCTGCTCTTCCTCGGCCTGTATGCCTGGGGCGCGGTCGACTACGCCGCCCTGTACCGGCCCGATCCGGCCGCGACCCCGGTGTTCGTGGTGGCCAAGCAGTGGATGTGGAAGGCCGAGCACCGCAACGGCCGGCGCGAGGTGGGAGAGCTGCACCTGCCGCTGGGGCGCCCGGTGCGGGTGGTGCTGACCGCGCAGGACGTGATCCACAGTTTTTTCGTGCCGGCCTTCCGCATCAAGCAGGATGCGGTGCCGGGCCGCTACACGGCGATCGGCTTCACGCCGAGCCGCGCCGGCGAATACCAGTTGTTCTGCGCCGAGTTCTGCGGCACCGAGCACGCGATGATGACGGGGAAGATCGTGGTCATGCCGCCCAGCGACTACGCGCGCTGGCTGGCCGAGGGCCCGCGCCAGCCCGGCATGGCGGAGCGCGGCTTCGCGCTGTTCCGCAGCTACGGCTGCAGCGGCTGCCACGCCGCCGGCTCCAGCGTGCATGCGCCCGACCTCACCGGGCTGCTGGGACGGCGGGTGCACCTGCAGGACGGCCGCGAACTGACCGCCGACGAAGCCTATGTGCGCGATTCCATCCTGGTGCCGCGCAAGGACGTGGTGGCGGGCTACGAACCCATCATGCCTTCGTTCGCCGGCCAGATCGGCGAAGAAGACCTGCTGGCGATCATCGAATACATCAGGGAGAGCGGACATGACCAGCGCACAGAGCGACCTTGAGCTCGAAGAAAAGGGGACGAGGGCTGGAACCAGCTACCTGGCGGAGGGCTATACGCTGCGGTCCTGGCTGACCACGCGCGACCACAAGCGCATCGCCCTGCTGTATGCGGTGTCGATCACGCTGTTCTTCTTCCTCGGCGGGATCGCGGCCGCCCTGATCCGGCTCGAACTGGCCACGCCGCAGGGCGACCTGGTCAGCGCCGACACCTACAACAAGCTGTTCACCGCGCACGGCGTGATCATGGTGTGGCTGTTCCTGATCCCGTCGATCCCCTCGGTGCTGGGCAACTTCCTGATGCCACTGATGATCGGCGCGCGCGACCTGGCCTTCCCGCGCCTGAACCTGGCCAGCTGGTACCTGTACCTGGCGGGCGGCGCGATCGTCCTGTGGGCGCTGCTGGCCGGCGGGGTCGACACCGGCTGGACCTTCTACACGCCGTTCTCGACCATGTTCTCGAATTCGCACGTGGTGCTGGCGCTGACCGGGGTGCTGGTGGTCGGCTTTTCCTCGATCCTGACGGGCCTGAACTTCATCGTCACCGTGCACACCATGCGCGCGCCGGGCATGGGCTGGTTCCGCCTGCCGCTGTTCGTGTGGGCCAACTACGCAACCTCGCTGATCCTGGTGCTGGCCACGCCGGTGCTGGCCATGACCCTGGTGCTGGTCGCGATCGAGCGCATGTTCCAGGTCGGGATCTTCGACCCCGCGCTGGGCGGCGATCCGCTGCTGTTCCAGCACCTGTTCTGGTTCTATTCGCACCCGGCGGTCTACATCATGGTGCTGCCGGCGATGGGCGTGGCCAGCGAGATCATTCCCTGTTTTGCGCGCCGTCCCGTGTTCGGCTACCGCTTCATGGCCTATGCGATCCTGGCCATCGCCGTGATCGGCTTCCTGGTCTGGGGCCACCACATGTTCGTCAGCGGCCAGTCGGTGTACGCCGGCATGGTGTTCTCGCTGCTGTCCTTCATGGTCGCGGTGCCGTCCGCGATCAAGGTGTTCAACTGGACGGCCACCCTGTACAAGGGCCGCATCAGCTTCGGCGCGCCGATGCTGTACGCGCTCGGCTTCGTCGGCCTGTTCACGGTCGGCGGCCTGACCGGCCTGTTCCTGGCCGCGCTGGCGCTCGACGTGCACCTGTCGGACACCTATTTCGTGGTCGCCCACTTCCACTACATCATGGTCGGCGGCTCGGTGATGGCCTACCTGGGCGGCATCCACTTCTGGTGGCCGAAGGTCACCGGACGCATGTACTCGGAAGCCTGGGGCAGGCTGGCCGCGGTGGTGATCTTCGCCGGCTTCAACCTGACCTTCTTCCCGCAATACCTGCTGGGCTATGCCGGCATGCCGCGCCGCTACCACAGCTATCCGGAAGAGTTCCAGCTGCTGCACGTGCTGTCCTCGGCCGGCGCGGTGACGCTGGCGGTCGGCTACCTGCTGCCGCTGGGCTACCTGGCCTGGTCGCTGCGCTATGGCCGCGCGGCGCCGGCCAACCCCTGGCAGGCCACCGGGCTCGAATGGCAGACGGCCTCGCCGCCGCCCGTCCACAACTTCGCCCAGCCGCCGGTGGTGGCGCGCGGGCCTTACGCCTACCATACCCAATGAGCCCCATGAACACCCGGATCGCCGAGCAGTTCAGCAGCCGCGAGCAGCAGGCCTTCGCCGGCACCTTCGGCATGTGGGTGTTCATCGCCAGCGAACTGCTGTTCTTCGCGCCGCTGCTGTTCGGCTACTTCTACCTGCGCACCCATTATCCGGCCGCCTGCGCCGTGGCCAGCCGCCACACCGACTTCCTGCTCGGCACCGCCAACACGGCCGTGCTCCTGAGCAGCAGCTTTCTGATGGCGCTGGCGGCCCAGGCGGCCGAGGCCCGGCGGCGGTCGCGGGCGAGGTGGCTGCTGGTCGCGGTGGCCGCGCTGGGCGTCGCCTTCCTCGTCATCAAGGGTGTCGAATACCATGCCGAGTTCCAGGAGCAGCTGTTCCCCGGCGCGGGATTCCGTTCGCAGGCGCCGCCCGGAATGGAGCTGTTCTTCCTGCTGTATTTCGCGCTCACCGGTCTGCACGCGCTGCACCTGACGGTCGGCATCCTGGTCTGCCTGGCGATGGCGGCCGGGCTGCGCCATCCGGAACCACAGTGGCCGTCCGGCGAGGCGGTCGAATTCGCAGGACTGTACTGGCATTTCGTCGACCTGGTCTGGATCTTCCTGTATCCGCTGGTTTACCTGGTCGGCAGGGCGGGGGGCTAGCATGGAGCGGCGCACGCGTCCCCTGGTCCTGACCTGGCTGGCCTTGCTGGCCTTGCTGGCACTGAGTGCAAGCTCGGCCTGGATTCCGCTGGGCTGGATCAATACCGCGATCGGCCTGGCGGTAGCGACCGTGAAGGCGCTGCTGGTGGCGCTGGTCTTCATGCGCCTCCGTGCAGGCCATCCGCTGTTGCGGCTGACGGCGCTGGCCGGCCTGGCGACGCTGGCCCTGCTGTTCGCCCTGTCCGGCGCCGATTACGCGACCCGCAGCGAGGTGAAGGCGCCGTGGCAGCAGCCGTCCTCGGTGGCGCCGCGGCTCGGCAACTAGGCCCATCAGGCGCAGAGCCGGGGGCTCCAGTCGGCGATCAGCTTGGCGAAGGCGCGTCCGACCGGGCGGATGTTCCGGTCCAGGTCGAACAGTCCGCGCGGGTTGACCACTCCGTGCTGCTCGCGCAGCTCGATATTCCAGTCGACCTGGTCGGTGACCGAATACCACGTGAAGCCGGTCACCACGACGCCGGCGCGCATCAGGCCCCGCACCAGCGCCCATTGCTTGTCCAGCCAGGCGCAGGCTTCGTCACCATGCGGTCCCTGGTCGCGGTTGGTCTCGGTGTGCATCAGCGGCAGGCGGTAGCGCTCCACGTATTCCCTGGCCAGCACGGCGAAGCCGAGCAGCTCGTCGACCGGGCGCATGCTGCCGTCGGCTTCGACGTGGTGCTCGTTCGAGCGGTAGTAGTCGGTGCCGAGGATGCAGTGCTGGCGCAGGGCGTGGCTTTCGAAGAAGTGCAGGTCGTCCACGGTCATGCCGTTGTCCAGCACGAAGCTGCGCAGCGCCGGTGGGAGTGTCCGTCCGTAGTTCAGGTCGAGCGAGAGGAAGCGCCGCAGGTTGCGCGTCTCCGCGATCGGCTCGGCGTCCGGCGCGCTGGCGTGGAAGTATTCGCTCGACTCGCTCTGGATGAACAGCGCCTCCGGGCACGCGGCGCGGATCGCATGCATGGCCAGCTGGTTGGCCTTGACCAGATGCTTGATGGCGGTGACGTAGGCGCGTTCGCTGCTTTGCTGTTCGTTCCACAGCCCGTAGAGGGCGGAAAAGCGGGCGCAGACATACATTTCGTTGACCGGGGTGAACATGCGGATCCACGGGTAGCGCCGGGCGAAATCGCCGGCATAGCGTCCGAACAGCTCCGGAAAATCCGGGTTCTGGAAATTGCCGATCCAGTCCGGCACGCCAAAATGGCAGAGGTCCGCGATCGGCGCGATGCCCAGCTTCTGCAGTTCGGCGAAGGCCTGGTCGGCGAAGGCCCAGTCGTAGCGCTCCGGCCCCAGCCAGCTGCGGTGCAGCGGTATGCCGTAGCGCAGCGTGCGGATGCCGAGTTGCGCCGTCAGCGCGAAGTCGGTGCGCCAATGCTGGTAGTGGCCGCATTCGGCCATCTGGTCGCGCCGGATGCGCCCATGGCCGATGGTCGGGTTGCTGTTCTCGATCCCGCTGGCGAACATGAAGGTACTCATCGCCGGCCTCCGAGGGCTGGCTGGGCGGTGACGACGCCGGGCGGCACCTCGGACACGCTGGACAGGCCGGCCAGCATCATGCAGTCGTGCAGCTCCTGCTCGAACAGCTCCAGCGCGCAATGCACGCCGTCGCGGCCTTTCGCGGCCAGGCCGTACAGGCAGGCGCGCCCGCTCAGGCAGGCATGGGCGCCGAGGCCGAGCGCCTTGACGATGTCGCCGCCGGTGCGGATGCCGCCGTCGAACAGCACTTCGATGCGGCTGCCTACGCTTTCCGCGATTTGCGGCAGCACCGAGATCGAAGAGGGCGCGCCGTCCAGCTGGCGTCCGCCGTGGTTGGAGACGATGATCGCGTCGGCGCCGACGTCGAGCGCGGCCCTCGCGTCGTCCGGGTGCATCACGCCCTTCAGGACCAGCTTGCGCGGCCACTGCTTGCGCACCCAGCGCACGGTCTCGAGGTCGAAGGTCGGGTCGAACTGCGCCTCGATCCATTTCGACAGCGAACCGACCGAATGCCCGGCCTCGATCTCGTGCTCCAGGTTGCCGAAGTTGTGGCGCTTGCTTCCCGCCATGCCGGCCAGCCAGCGCGGGTGGGTCAGCATCTCGAGCACGTTCTTCGGCGTGAGCCGGGGCGGCACGCCGAGTCCTTCCTTCTCGTCGGCCCAGCGCTTGCCCTGCACGTGCAGGTCGATGGTCAGCACCAGCGCCGAACAGCCGGCCCGCTCGGCGCGGCGGATCAGGCTTTCGTTGACCTTCTTATCCTTCATGAGGTAGAGCTGGAACCAGAAAGGCTTGCCGGTCGCCTCGGCCACGTCCTCGATCGAGTTGATCGAGCAGGTCGAGAGGCAGTAGGGCACGCCGTAGTCGGCCGCCGCGCGCGCCGCCTCGCATTCGCCGTTCGGCCACATCAGCCCGGCCAGCCCGGTCGGGCCGACCGCCAGCGGGATGCGCGCCGGATCACCGGCCATGGTGGTGGCGGTGTCGCGCCGGGCCACATTGCGCAGGCTGTGCTGGCGCAGCGCCAGCGCGCGCATGTCGTCCAGGTTGCGCTGCAGGGTCAGCTGCTGCTCGCTGCCGCCGTGGATGTAGTCGAACAGCACCGAGGGCAGGCGGGCTTTGGCCAGGGTTTCGAGGTCGAAGATGCTGGCGATCTTGGTCATATCAAAGTTCTCCGCGTGCCGAGAGCATCCGGATGCGGTCGCCGATACGGCAGGCCAGCGCCTGGATCGTGAGGGAGGGATTGACCCCGCCGCAGGTCGGGAACAGCGAACCGTCGCAGATCCACAGGTTGCGCACGTCCCAGCTGCGGCCGTCGGCGTCGACCACGCTGGTTTCCGGACTGGAGCCCATGCGGCAGGTGCCGAGGATGTGGCTGGTGTCGTCGCTGGTCCACAAGTCCTTGCCGCCGGCCGCTTCCAGCATCCGGCCCATGAAATCCAGCGCGTGCTTCTGCATGCGGCGGTCGTTGTCGGAATACCCGAATTCGACCTTGGCCACCGGCAGGCCGTGGCGGTCGCATTCATCGGCGAGGGTCACGCGGTTCCCGATGCGCGGCTCGGTCTCGGCCACCGCCACCAGCCCGCTCATGTGGTTGTAGTCGAGCATGGCTTCGCGCAGCGCCATGCCCCACAGCCTGCGCGATGTGCACACCAGCTGGGCCCAGGCGCGCGGCAGCGGCCCCTGGCTCATGAAGGCATAGCCGCCGGTGAAGTCCTTGCCCTCGTCGGCGTAGTTCCAGTGTTCGCAGACGGCCATATTGGGCGGGCCCTTGTTCCAGCGGATCTCCTCGTCGAAGCGCGCCCATACGCCCGGACCGGCATGGGTGGTGAGGTGGGTGCCGACCAGGCCGGAGCCGTTCGCCAGGCCCTGCGGGAAGCGCGCGCATTCCGAATTCAGCAGCAGCCGCGGGGTCTCGATCGCGTAGCCGGCCACCACCACGTTGCGCGCGCGCTGGAAGCGCCATTGTTCGTCGCGGCGATAGTGCACGCCGCTGGCCAGCCCGTTCGCATCTACCTCGATGCGGCCGGCCATCGCCAGGTCGCGCACCTCGGCGCCGGCGCGCAGCGCGCGCGGGATCCACACCACCAGCGCGCTCTGCTTGGCATTCGTCGAGCAGCCGAAATTGCAGAAGCCGCGGTAGACGCAGGGCGGCGATTCCCCGCGCGGCGCGGAGACGGTGGCCAGCGGCACCGCCGACCAGGCCACGCCCATCCGTTCGGCGCCGCGCGCCAGCACCAGCCCGGCCGCGTTCATCTCGTGCTCGCGATAGGGGTAGCGGCGGTGCGGCGGTCCCCAGGGGTAGCGCAGCGGACCGGCGATCGCCAGCGCGCGTTCGGCTTCCTCGTAATACGGGGCCAGCTCCTCGTAGCCGATCGGCCAGTCGAGTCCATAGCCGAGCAGGCTGCGCGCACGGAACCATTCGGGGCGGAAGCGCAGCGAGATCATGCTGAAGTGGACGGTCGAGCCGCCCACGCCCCAGCCGGAGTTGTTGCCGCCGAGGGCGATCGGGTCGGCGCCGGTGGTGAGACGCTCTTCGAGCCAGTACAGCTGCTGCTGGGCTTCCTCGTCGGAGGCGAAGTCCTCGAGCGGGCGCCAGAATGGACCGGCTTCCAGCACGACCACGGAAAAGCCGGCTTCGGCCAGCTTGCATGCCAGCGTGGCGCCGCCGGCACCGGCGCCGACGATCGCGAAGTCGACCGCTTCATCGTCCGGGTATTCGCGCATCGGCATCCAGCCGCCGCGCCTGAACACGTCCGGCGCCCGGCCGTCTCCGGTGCGTGGCCGCCGTTCCATCAGCGCACCTCGCGCGCTTCCCAGGGATCGCGCCGGTCGAAGCCGAGGCGCACATAGCCGCGCGGGCTGGCGGGGCCGCCGAAGCCGATCTCGTTCCAGGCCCAGGGATGCGCGTAATAGATGCCGGCCGCGGTCTTCAGCAGCATCTGGGTGAAGAAGCGCTCCGCGTGGAGGACCTGCCATTGCGGCGAGCGGACGTCGTTGGCGGCGAGCGCCCGCAGCAGCGCGTCCTGGACTTCCACATCGAGCGCGGCGAAGGACTGGCCGTGGCGCAGGCGGGCTTCGTCGGCGAGGGCGGCCAGGCCGGTGCGCCAGGCCTCGCGCAGCGGCGGCATGTCGGGATGGCGGAAGCCTTCGCCCACATTGTCGTGCAACATGGCGTCGATCCAGGGCGTGATCGGGATCGGTTCCGCGCGCTCGGGCTGGGGCAGCAGGCGCCGGTTGACCGCTTCCAGCAGCTCCCACTCGGCGGGGTCGAGGAAACGGCGCGGCGGGACTTTATCCAGGCGCTGCGCCAGCACGTGCCGGGTGGTGTCGTCGAAGGACGGGCTGTTCCATTTGGCCAGCACGTCGTAGCCGGGGTAGCGCGTCTTCACACCGCCTCCCGCCGCCGGCCGTCGCGCGCATGCAGCGCCAGCGCGGCGCGCCCGGCCAGCGCCAGCGCGGAAAAGCTGGGAGGCGCCGGCAGCGGCGGCCCGCTCAGCAGGTTCTGGCTCCAGTTGCGCCAGCCGCCCATCTGGCGGGCGATGCCGCGCGCATGCAGGGCCACGCCGGCCGCCCCGAGCCAGGCGGTGGCCGCCAGCCAGGCGCGCGCCAGGCGCGATGGCGCGGTGGGCGGCCCTGCGGTATTGGCAGCCAGCAGCGCCGCGCCGACCGGCGGCAGGGCGACCGGCAGCCACATCGCCGGGTTGTGGTAGGCGCCGCGGAAGTGCAGCAGGGCGGCCTCCAGGCTGGTGCCGACCAGGCCGGCCGCCGCCAGCAGGCCCAGGGCGCGACCGCGCGGCATGCGCGCCAGGGTCGGCGCGCCGCGTCCGACCTTGCGCGCGGCCAGCCCGAACAGGCCGGCCAGCGACAGCGCCGCCGGCGCCCCCAGCGGCGCGGCATAGAACAGGTTGGCCCACGACAGTCCGCCGGGACGGCGCAGCACGTTATAGACATGAAAGCCCAGGCCCGCCGCGCCGACCGCGCAGGCGGCGCCGAACGGAAGCGGCGATGCCGGGCGCGCCGGCCGGCGCGCGGCCCGGACCGCGGCGCCCAGCGCCAGGGTGGCGCTTGCGAGCGGGGCGACCATGCCCGGATTCTCGAAGCCGCCGCGGTAGTGTTCGAGCGCGCTGTCGCTCAGGACCGAGGCGGCCAGCATGGCGGCGGACAGGTAGAGCTGGCCGGCGGCGCGGGCCTCGGGTTCCGTGGGCAGCGGCAGCGGCTGCAGGCGCGGCTGGCGGCGCGAGGACAGGACTGCCAGCACCGTCGCACATGTGAGCCCGAGGGCGGCGGCGCCGAGCGCGCGTGCCGCCGGCCCGGATTCTGCCTGCGCCTGCACCGCATGGTTCACGATTTGTCCTTCGGCAGGATGCCGCTCAGCACCTGGCGCGCGACCCCGGCCAGCATCGAGCCTTCCTTCGGATCGCCTTTCACGATGGTCTCCATGAAGGATTTGGCCTGCTCCAGGGTGATGTGCGAGGGCAGCGGCGGCACTTCCGGGTCGGTCCTGAATTCGAGGACCACCGGGCGGTCGGCGGCCAGCGCCTCGCGCCAGGCGGTCGCGACTTCTTCCGGGTTGTCGCAGTAGATGCCCTTCAGGCCGATCAGTTCGCCGAACTTGTGGTAGGGCACGTCCGGGATCTGCTGGGTGGCGTTGAACTTCGGATCGCCTTCCATCACGCGCTGTTCCCAGGTCACCTGGTTCAGGTCGCCGTTGTTGAAGACGCAGACGATCCAGCGCGGATCCTTCCACAGGCGCCAGTATTTGGATACCGTGATCAGCTCCGCCATATTATTCATCTGCATGGCGCCGTCCCCGACCATGGCGATCACCGGCCGGCCCGGATGGGCGAACTTGGCGGCGATCGCGTAGGGCACGGCCGCGCCCATCGAGGCCAGGCCGCCGGACAGTGAATACATCTGGCCGCGCCGCACGCGCAGGTCGCGCGCATACCAGTTGGCGCAGGAACCCGAGTCGCTGGTCACGATGGCGTCGGCGGGCAGCTGCGGCGACAGGTCCCAGGCCACGCGCTGCGGATTCAGCGGGTGGGCCGGCTGCAGCGCGCGGTTCTCCAGCACCTTCCAGGAGTCGCGCACCTCGCCTTCCACCTGGCGGCGCCAGTCGCCGTCCTTCTGTTCCAGCAGGGGCAGCAGCAGGCGCAGGGTTTCCGCGCTGTCGCCGTGCAGGTTGACCTCGGCCGGGTAGCGGATGCTGAGCATGGTGGGGTCGATGTCGATCTGCACCGCGCGCGCCTTGCCTTCCTCGGGCAGGAACTCGGCGTAGGGGAAGCCGGAGCCGATCATCAAGAGGGTGTCGCAATGCGTCATCATCTCCCAGCTGGCCTTGGTGCCGAGGATGCCGATCGAGCCGGTGACCCAGGGCAGGTCGTCGGGCAGGGCGGCTTTCCCCAGCAAGGCCTTGGCGGCGCCGGCCTGCAGGCGGTCGGCCACGGCGATGACCTCGTCGGTGGCGCGCAGGGCGCCGGCGCCGACCAGGATCGCCACCTTCTTGCCGGCATTCAGGATTTCGGCCGCGCGCCGCAGGTCGACCTCGTGCGGCACCACGCGCGGTTTGGCGTAGCCGATGCCGGACTGGATCGAGCCGTGCTTGCGCGGCGGATCCTCATAAGGCATTTCCTGCAGGTCGCCCGGAAGGATCAGCACGCCGATACCATTGCGGCCGAGCACGGTGCGCATGGCGCGGTCGACCAGGTGCCGCACCTGGGACGGCACCTCGGCCTCGTACACGTAGTCGGCCACGTCCTGGAACAGGCGGTCCAGGTTCACTTCCTGGGTGTAATGCGCGCCGCGCGCGGTGCGCGGGGCCTGGCCGCAGATCGCCAGCACCGGCATGTGGTCCAGCTTGGCGTCGTACAGGCCGGTGACCATGTGGGCCGCGCCCGGTCCGCCGGTCGACAGGCAGACCCCCGGCTCGCCGGTGAACTTGGCGTGCGCGGACGCCATGAAGGCCGCCATCTCCTCGTGCCGCACTTGTATGAATTCGATCTTCCGCCTGGAGCGCTGGAGGGCGCCCAGCACCCCGTTGATGCCGTCGCCGGGATAGCCGAAAATGGTGCGCACGCCCCAGTCGTACAGGCGTTCGACGAAGAAATCACCGACAGTCTTGCTCATCCTCTCCTCCTGTTCATGTTCCGGCGCTTCATGCCGTACAGGCCCACACCCAGCGCGGCCCCGGCCCACAACAGGCCGCGATGCTTCGCCGCCCAGAACTCCGGACTGATCTTCCAGGCGCCGCGGTCGAAGCTGCCGTGGGCGGCGAACGGTCCCGGCACCGGCGTCCACAGGTTGTTCGGCCGGTCCGCCGGAATCGGTTCATCGGTCTGCTGCCCGGCGATGCCGGTGCGCGCGAGATAATGGTCGAGCAGGCGCGGCGCGAATTTCTCGGCCAGCACCGCGCCCAAGGTCGGATAACCGACGCAGATCTCGGCGCGGTTCGCATGCGCTGCCCAGTAGATGGCGCGCCCGGCGACTTCGGGCTGGTAGGTGGTGCCGGTCGGCTTCGGGTGGCGCGTCAAGGTGGTCTTGCACCACTCGAACTGCGGCGTATTCACCCCCGGCATGTCGACGATCACCAGCTTCACCTTGCTGTGCTCGTGTTCGAGCTCGGTCCGCAGGGATTGCGTGAAGCCCTTGATGGCGTGCTTGGCGCCGCAGTAGGGCGACTGCAGGGGGATCGAGCGGTAGGCGAGGGCGGAGCCGACCTGCAGGATGGTGCCGCGGTCGCGCGGGCGCATGCGCTTGAGCGCGACCATCGTGCCCCACACGAAGCCGTGGTAGGTCACGTCGGTGACGCGGCGGAAGTCCTCGGGGGCGATGTCGACGAAGGGCGCGAACATCGTCGCCATCGCATTGTTGATCCAGATGGTAATCGGGCCGAGTTCCCGTTCGGCGCGCTCGGCGGCGGCTTCGAGTTGGGCATACTCGGCGGTGTCGGCGGCGATGGCGATGGCCTGCGGTGAACCCAGCCGTTCCGCCTCGGCGCGCGCCGCTTCCAGCCGTTCGGGCTCGCGTGCGATCAGGGCGATCCTGGCGTGGTGGCGGGCGAATTCCCGGACCGCCGCGCGCCCGATACCCGCGCTCGCACCGGTGATGACGACCACTTCCTCCCTTCTGTCGGGCATGGCTTTCCTCGCGTTTACCAGGAGAAGAAAAGCTTAGCACCAAGCGGCGGGGGACCGCGATCCATTATGTTTGTGCAAATGTATTTGGCTTGAACGGGTTTCGGTCGTTCAACTCGTCGATATAGTCGTCGATCCCGCCCGCTTCGCGCTCGAGGAAGTGCTCCACCGCATCCGCGAACGAGGGATGGGCAAGCCAGTGCGCCGACCAGGTGCGGGTCGGCAGGAAGCCGCGCGCCATCTTGTGCTCGCCCTGGGCGCCGCCTTCGAATACCTGGATGCCCTGTTCGATGCAGAATTCGAGGGGCTGGTAGTAGGCGGTCTCGAAGTGCAGGCAGGGCACGTGCTCGAGCGCGCCCCAGTAGCGCCCGTACAGCGTGGTGGCGTCGTGCACGACCAGGGAGGAAGCGATCGGCGCGCCGTCGCGCTCGGCGATCACGAGCAGCAGGTTGTGCGGCATCTCGCGCCCGATGCGGCGGAAGAAGTCCAGGTTCAGGTAGGGCTTCGAAAAGTGCTCGGCATAGGTGTGGCGGTAGCAGCGCGTGAAGAAGCGCCAATCGTCGTCCGTGGCATCGCGCCCGCGCACGCGGCGCAGCGTCACGCCGGCCTCCCGCACTTTTCTCCGCTCGGCGCGGATGTTCTTGCGCTTCTTCTGCTCCAGCGTGGCCAGGAATTCCTCGAAGTCCTTGTAGCCCTGGTTCATCCAGTGGAACTGCACCCCGCTGCGCAGCAGGTAGCCGGCATCGTGTAACTGCTTCGCCTGCTCGTCGGGCGGGAACAGGATGTGGGTCGAGGACACGCTGGATGCCTGCTGGGTGGCCTGCAGCACCTCGATGAGCGCCGCGCGCGCGGCCTCGTCGCGGGCCAGCAGGCGCGGACCCGTCACCGGCGTGAAGGGAATGGCGCACAGCAGCTTCGGATAATAATCGAGGCCGTGGCGCTGGTAGGCGTCGGCCCAGGCCCAGTCGAACACGTATTCGCCGTAGGAATGGCCTTTGACGTAGAGGGGCAGGGCAGCGGCCAGCTCATCGCCGTCGTAGAGCGCGATGAACTGCGGCTGCCAGCCCGTCTCCGGCGTGGCGCTGCCGGACTCGTGCAGGGCGTGCAGGAAGGCGTAGGACAGGAAGGGGTTCGGCTGGTCCTGCAGGGCCAGCAGCCCGTCCCAGGCCGCTTGCCCGATCTCGGACAGAGAGGAAGCGATATGCGTGCGATAATTCAAGATGACTTCCGAATAATGAAAAGCTGAACAAATGGATACGCGATTCTTTAACCTGTACTCGCACGATTTCGCGCGCGTGGCAGTCGCCAGTCCGCGCTGCCGCGTGGCCGATCCGGCGTTCAATGTCCAGGAAACGCTCAAGCTGGCGCGCGCAGCGGCGGACCGCGGCGCCGTGCTGGTCGCCTTCCCGGAACTCGGCCTGTCCGCCTATACCTGCGACGACCTGTTCCACCAGCGCGCGCTGCTCGACGCCGTGCTCGGCGCGCTCGCGCAGCTGGTCGAGGCCTCGCGCGAGCTGCCGCTGGCCATGGTGGTCGGCGCGCCGCTGCGCGTGAACCACGTGCTGTTCAACTGCGCCGTGGTAGTGGCGGGCGGCAAGATCCTGGGCGTGGTGCCGAAAAGCTACCTGCCCAATTATGGCGAATTTTACGAAAGCCGGCAGTTCAGCGCGGCGGAGAACGCGCCGGTGGACCGCATCGAGTTGCTGGGCCAGGACGTGGCCTTCGGTCCGGAGCAGCTGTTCGAGCTGGAAAATCTTCCCCTGTTCCGCTTCCACGTCGAGATCTGCGAAGACGTCTGGGTGCCGGTGCCGCCATCTTCCTTCGCGGCCCTGGCCGGCGCCACCGTGCTGGTCAACCTGTCGGCCTCGAACGTGGTGGTGGGCAAGAGCGGCTACCGGCACCAGCTGGTGAGCCAGCAGTCGGCGCGCTGCCTGGCGGCCTACCTGTACACCTCGGCCGGCCTGGGCGAATCGACCACCGACATGAGCTGGGACGGCCAGTCGCTGATCTACGAAAAGGGCGACCTGCTGGCCCAGTCCGAGCGCTTCCTGGACGATTCGCACATCATCTTCGCCGACGTCGACCTCGAGCGCCTCTCGGTCGACCGCATGCACACGACCACCTTCGCGCAGTCCGTGCGCCGGCATGCGCTTGAAGTCGAAACATTCCGCGTGCAGCGCTTCGCCCTCGCGCTGCCGCTGGACAGGGACCTGCCGCTGGCGCGCACGATCGAGCGCTTCCCCTACGTGCCGGCGGACGGCAAACGGCGCGACGAGCGCTGCACCGAGGTCTACAACATCCAGGTCCAGGCCCTGCTGCAGCGCCTGCAGTCGTCCGGACACAAGAAGGTCGTGATCGGCGTGTCCGGCGGCCTGGATTCGACCCATGCGCTGCTGGTCTGCGCGAAGGCCATGGACCGCCTCGGCCTGCCGCGTTCGAACATCCTGGCCTACACCATGCCGGGCTTCGCCACCAGCGAAAGGACCTTGCGCCAGGCGCGCGCGCTGATGGACGTGGTCGGCGCCACCGCCCACGAGATCGACATCCGCCCCAGCTGCATCCAGATGCTGAAGGACCTCGGCCACCCGTATTCGGAGGGCCGCGAAGAATACGACGTCACTTTCGAGAACGTGCAGGCGGGCGAGCGCACCAGCCACCTGTTCCGGCTGGCGAACCACCACCATGCGATCGTGATCGGCACCGGCGACCTGTCGGAGCTGGCGCTGGGCTGGTGCACCTATGGCGTGGGCGACCACATGTCGCACTACAACGTGAACGCCAGCGTGCCGAAGACCCTGATCTCGCACCTGGTGCGCTGGGTGGCCGATACCCACCAGATCGGCGACACGGGTTCCGACGTCCTCATCGCCGTGCTGGAAACCGAGATCAGCCCGGAGCTGGTGCCGGGCAAGACGGGCACGGGTAAAGAGGAGGGCAAGCCGGCCCAGGTGACCGAAGACTTCATCGGCCCCTACGAACTGCAGGACTTCAACCTGTATTACACGCTGCGCTACGGCTTCGCGCCGGCCAAGGTGGCCTTCCTTTCGTACAGCGCCTGGCACGACCGCAACGCCGGTCCATGGCCGGAAGGCGGCAGCCCGGCGCGCAACGAGTACGGCCTGGCGGCGATCAAGAAGAACCTGGGCATCTTCCTGTGGCGCTTCTTCAAGACCAGCCAGTTCAAGCGCTCCTGCGTGCCGAACGGACCGAAGGTCGGCAACGGCGGCTCGCTGTCGCCGCGCGGCGACTGGCGCGCCCCCAGCGATTCGGAAGCCGTGGTGTGGATGTCGCAGCTGGAGCAGATCCCCGACGAGGGATAATCGAATAACCTGAAAGGAGAAAAGCCATGAAACAAATTACCTGCGTGATCAAGCCCTTCAAACTGGACGAGGTGCGCGAGGCGCTGGCCGAAGTGAACGTCACCGGCCTCACCGTCACCGAGGTGAAGGGCTTCGGCCGCCAGAAAGGCCATACCGAGCTGTACCGCGGCGCCGAGTACGTGGTCGACTTCCTGCCCAAGGTGAAGATCGAAGTGGTGGTCGACGACGGCATGACCGAGCAGGTGGTGGACGCCATCATCAAGGCCGCGCGCACCGGCAAGATCGGCGACGGCAAGATCTTCGTGCAGGAGGTCGAACAGGTGATCCGCATCCGCACCAGCGAGACCGGCCCGGACGCGGTCTGAGCCCGCATCGTCAATTTGCGTAAATCCGCTTGTCGTTTCAACCAGGCTCATGTTACATTTCCGCCTTTGAAATGTCACATTGGCCCGGCGGGCCAACACTGCATGCGGGTGAGACCACGTTGAAGCACATCCTGATAGTCGACGATGAAGAAGCGGTAGGTTACGTCTTCGAACGCTACCTGGCTATCAAGGGTTACCGTGTGTCGGTGGCCTACAGCGGGGAACAGGCGCTGCAGGCCTTCCGGGCCGACCGGCCCGACCTCGTCATCACCGACTACAAGATGCCGGGCATGAACGGCGACGAGCTGCTGCGCCGCCTGCGTGCACTCGATCCCGCGCTGCCGGCCGTCATGATCTCGGCAAATCCGGCCGATGTCGGTCCGGTCCCGGCCGGGGTCATGTTCTTCGCGAAACCGGTCTCGCTCGAGACCCTGGCCGGGCACCTCGACACCATTCTCTGACGCGTTTCAGCGGCCCACCTGCAGGTTGAAGCGCCAGGTCAGCAGGCGCAGGCCGCTGATGAAGAGGGCGCTCGACCACAGCGCGAATTCCCTGGGAACGTCCTGCATCCCCATCAGCAGGAACAGCCAGCAGCCGAGGAAGGCGCAGATCGCGTAGGGTTTGCCGTCGCGGAAGACCATCGGCACCTCGTTGCAGACGATGTCGCGCAGCACCCCACCGAAGATCCCGGTGATCACGCCCATCATCGACGCGATGAACAGGGGCATGTGGGCGTCCTGTGCGGCCACCACCCCGGCCACCGAGAACAGTCCCAGGCCGATCGCGTCGGCGATCACGATCAGGCGTTCGGAGACGATGTGGCGCAGCGTGCGCATCAGTGGCGACGCCACCAGGGCCAGCACGAAGATCAGGATCGCGTATTCCTGGTGCTGGACCCAGAACAGCGGACGCCTGTCGAGCAGGATGTCGCGCAGGGTGCCGCCGCCGAACGCGGCGATGAAGGCGACGGTGAAGACGCCGACCAGGTCCATGCGCTTGCGCCGCGCTTCGATGAAGCCGGAGAACGCAGCGACCAGGACTGCGGTGATTTCGATGACGGTAACCAGTCTCATGCAATGTGGGCAAGTGGCGATGTTGCTAGACTAACATGCCAGGCCCGGCAGCAGGGGACCGGTTTACTGCTGGGGTGCAAGCGGCAGGCGCACCGTGAACACCACGCGTCCGTTTCCGCCTGCGCCGCCGGCTTCATGGCGGTAGGCGATCTCGCCGCCATGTTCGCGCACGATCTGCTGGGCGATGTAGAGGCCCAGGCCCATGCCGGTGCGGTTGCGCGGATTGTTCAGCGAGCTGCGCTTGAAGGGGTTGAACAGGCCGGATTCGATCTCGTGCGGGATCGGCGCGCCCGCGTTGGCGATGGCGATCGCGGCCTGGCCGTCTTCGCGGCCCAGCCGGACCTCGATCGGCTGGTTCGGCTCGCCGTGGTGGCGCGCATTGCTCAGCAGGTTGGACAGCACCTGGCCAAGGCGGACGCCGTCGGCCATCACCACGGCCGGCTCGTCGATGCGCAGCTTGTAGACGATGGTCGGGTAGGCCAGCTGCGCTTCCTCGACCATGTCCTCGACCAGCGCCGCCAGGTCCACCGGCTCCAGCGCCACGCCCAGTTCCAGGCCGCGGTCGATGCGGCTCATGTCCAGCACCTGGCCGATCATGCGCTGCATGCGGTTGCTGGACGACTGGATGCGGCGGCCCAGAGTGCTGCTTTTGTCGCTGGCGTCGGTCTTTTCCAGCACCATGCCGGCCATGTTGATCGAGTGTAGCGGGTCGCGCAGGTCGTGGCCCAGCATCGCCAGCAGCTGGGCGCGGGTCGCTTCGGTCTGGGCGCGGCGCGCATTCGAGACGCGCGCCAGCTCGCCCAGGGTCATGCGGGCATGGGTCAGCACCCCGTCTTCCCATTCGTGGGCGCAGCCGCGCACGGTCTCGTACCAGGCGTCGAAGGAGCCGCGCGGGGTCAGGCGCTCGCCCATCGGGCCGAACTGGCCGCTCTTGTCGGGCTTGCCGCCCCAGGCGACCTGTTCGACCTGCTCGGGACGCAGCAGCAGGCACCAGCCGTTGCTGGGCGGGTCGAAGGGCAGGCCGAGCATGCCGACCCATTTGCCCAGGCCTGCGCGCGCATCCGCCGGCCAGTCGTCCAGACAATCGCGCGCCAGCAGCTTGTGGGCGCCTTCCGGCAGCGTGGCGGCGATCGCTTCGCCGCAGGATTGCTCGATGCCGCGGCACACGACCCGGCCGTACTGGGTGGCGACCAGGGCCCGTGAATCGGTCGAGGCCATCAGCCCGTCCGCATGCTCGACGATGGTTTCGAGCGGGTCTTCGTCGAGCAGCAGCGATTCGACCAGGCTGGTGCGCACCGCGGCGGCGCGTGCGACCAGCTCCGCATCCTGGCGCGATTCCAGGCCCTGCAGCGTCGAGGCGATCACCTGGGCCAGCACGTCGGCCGCCATGCGGATCGAGTAGGGCACGCGCTTCGGGCCCATGTGATGGCAGGCGATCAGGCCCCACAGGCGGCCGTTGATGACGATCGACACGCTCATCGAGGCGCCCACGCCCATGTTCTGCAGGTATTCGATATGGATCGGCGAGACGCTGCGCAGCACCGCATGGCTCATGTCGAGCGGCGCGGCATCCGGCGCGCCGAGCAGCGGCACGGCGTCGTAGGTGACGTCGGCGATCATGCGCAGGGTGTTCAGTACGTACAGGCGGCGCGCCTGCGGCGGGATGTCGCCGGCCGGGTAGCGCTGGCCCAGGTAGGGCGTCAGGTCGTCGCGGCGCGCCTCGGCCACCACGTCGCCGCTGTCGTCGGAGCGGAAGCGGTAGGCCATCACGCGGTCGAAGCCGGTGAATTCGCGCACCTGGCGCACCGCGGTTTCGAGCAGGGCCTCGACGGTCTTCTGGCGGCGCAGGCGGTCGATCGAGCCGTGGGCCTTGATCGCGAACTGGGCGACCGTATCGGTGGCGACTTCGCGCGCCTCGAATTCGGCGATCACGCGGCCCTGGCTGGCGTGCACCACGCAGTCGTATTCGGCCGCGCCGATGACGATGGCGGCGACCAGCGGCGCGGCCTCGTCCTCGCTGATGGTGTCCAGGCATTCGCGGACCAGTTCGGCGACGCCATCGGGCAGGCCGAGTCCGGCGAACGGGCGGCCGGGTTCGAGCGGGAGGGCGAGCGTGGCGGGGGCGTTTTCGCTCCAGCCTTCGAGCTCGCCGGCGGCGGTGAAGAAGAGCAGCGCTCCGTGCGGCTGGATCGAGCCTGGGACGTGGATCGGTTCATCTGCGCAGTTCTGCAGATCGACACGCCGGGGGGCGCCCATTGGCACTGGAGGTGTGGACTTCAATTCGTATCATCCCTTCTCATGCAGGGCCCCGGCGGCGCTGCTTGGGCAGGATTTTACAACTTTCGCACCGCCCCCGTCCCGCGTTTCACAAATAAACGCAACAATGAGGGGTTTCCAGGCCGTATTACACAGAAAAGGTGAACAAATGTAATAGTCAGTCGTCGGCCTCGAGGGCGGGCCGCAGCAGCACGACCAGGGCGCCATTGCCGCCGTCCGTGCGGCCGGCAACACAGAAGGCGACGGTTTCTTCGGTCTGCACCAGCCAGCTGTGCACCATGCCGCGCAAGACCGGTTCGCCGCCCGCCGAGCCATGGCCGACGCCGTGGATGACGCGCACGCAGCGGACCCCGTTTTTGGCGGAACGGCGCAGGAAGGCATCCACCATGCGCCGCGCCAGGTCGCGCGTGTAGCCGTGCAGGTCCAGCTCGTCCTCGACCTGCCAGTGGCGCTTGCGCAGCTTCTTGACGACGTCCGGGCCGACGCCCGGCGCCGACCAGCTCAGGGTCGGGTCTTCGTCGAGCAGGCCGTCGACGTCGAACTGGTCGGACAGCATCGATTCGCGCAGCACCGCCGCGACCTCGTCCTCGGGGAAGCGGGGCCGCTGGCCGGTCGACGAGGCGCGCAGCTCGGCTTCGTGGGCCGGGCGCCAGACGTAGCGGTCCGATTCCGGCATCGGCTTGACGTCCTTGACGGCCGCCCGGAACTCGGTCGCGTTCTCGCGTTCGATGCGTTCGCGCCGTTCGCGGATGGCCTTTTCGATGGCGCGCTGGCGCTGGTCTTCCTTGAGCTGGTCGCGCAAGGATTTGAGGTCGGAGAAGTCTTTCAAACCCGCCATCGTCGCCGCCTGCGAATTTACTCCAGCGCTTCCAGGTAGCGCTGCGCATCCAGCGCGGCCATGCAGCCCGTGCCCGACGAGGTGATCGCCTGGCGGTACACGTGGTCCTGCACGTCGCCGGCGGCGAACACGCCTTCGACGCTGGTGGCCGTGGCCATGCCCTCGGTGCCGCTACGGGTCTTGATGTAGCCGTTGTGCATCTCGAGCTGGCCGTCGAAGATGCCGGTGTTCGGCTTGTGGCCGATCGCCACGAACAGGCCGTGCACCTTGATCTCCTTGGTCGCTTCCGCGGCGGTCGACTTCAGGCGCAGGCCGGTGACGCCGCTGGCATCGCCCAGCACCTCGTCCAGGGTCTGGTTCAGTTCCAGCACGATCTTGCCTTCCTCGACCTTGTGCATCAGGCGGTCGACCAGGATCGGCTCGGCGCGGAACTTGTCGCGGCGGTGGATCAGGGTCACCTTGCTGGCGATGTTGGACAGGTACAACGCTTCCTCGACCGCGGTGTTGCCGCCGCCGATCACGGCGACTTCCTGGTTGCGGTAGAAGAAACCGTCGCAGGTCGCGCAGGCGGACACGCCCTTGCCCATGAATTCCTGCTCGCTCGGCAGGCCCAGGTATTGGGCCGAGGCGCCGGTCGCGATGATCAGGGCGTCGCAGGTGAATTCGTGCGAATCGCCGACCAGGCGGATCGGCTTCTCGTTCAGGTAGGTCGTGTGGATGTGGTCGAACACGATCTCCGTATTGAAGCGCTCGGCGTGCTGCAGCAGGCGCTGCATCAGTTCGGGACCCTGGACGCCCAGCGGATCGCCCGGCCAGTTCTCGACGTCGGTCGTGGTCATCAGCTGGCCGCCCTGCTCGACGCCCGTCACCAGCATCGGGTTCAGATTGGCGCGCGCGGCGTAGACGGCGGCGCTGTAGCCGGCCGGGCCGGAACCGAGAATCAGGACTTTGGCGTGTTTACGAGTCGTCATTGCAGGAATTCGTCTTATTGGTAGGGGAAGGAAACTGGGGCTGAAAAGCCGCTTTATCAAGAGGAGTTGTGGCGCCCATTATAGTCGATGATGCACGCGTGCATGAATCATGGGCCCACTGGGCAATATATCGCTTAGAATGGTCGATCTTTGGGGAAACTACTCCGCAGCATCCGTTCGAATCAGCATGAGCAAGAATAGTCAATCGACAACTTCGACCTACACCCGCAAGCCTGCGCCGCCGCGGCATCCGATGCCGAACCGGCTGGTGCGCTTGCTGTCGGAAGCGCGCTGGCTGGTCACCGCCGTGGTCCTGCTGTATTTCGTCCTCATCCTGCTCAGCTATAACAAGGCCGATCCGGGCTGGTCGCACGAGAACGCCGTCGCCCACGTCGCCAACCTGGGCGGCCGCGCCGGCGCCTGGCTGGCCGACCTGCTGCTGTTCATCTTCGGCTTTTCCGCCTGGTGGCTGTGCGTCTGCTTCGCGCGCGCCGTGTGGAAGGGCTACCGGCGCCTGCACAACCGCTTCGTGATCCAGGGCGCCGAGCCCGAGCCCGAACACCAGGGCGAGGCGGTGATCCGCTGGATCGGCTTCGCCCTGATGTTCGCGGGCAGCGTCGGCCTCGAATACCTGCGCATGTGGTCGCTGAAGGTGGAGCTGCCGCGCGCCCCCGGCGGCGTGCTGGGCCAGCTGATCGGCCATGGCGCCCACAGCGCCTTCGGCTTCACCGGCGCGACCCTGCTGCTGCTGCTCCTGTTCGGGCTGGGCTTTTCCTGGTACTTCCAGGTGTCCTGGCTGGCGGTGGCCGAGCGCATCGGCGAATCGTTCGAGGCGACCTACGCCTGGTTCCGCCTGCGCTACGAAGACCGCGAAGACCGCCGCCACGGCGAGGTCGCGGCCAGCCGCCGCGACGAGGTCGTGGTGCACGAGCGCGCCAAATACGTCGAAAAGCATGCCGCGCCGGCGCCGGCCCTGCGCTCCGGCTCGCAGCCGGAAGAGGGCGCGAACGGGGACGACCCGGCCCCGGCGCCGGGCTTGCTGGCCAAGATGATGTCGAAGGTCTCGTCGAGAGGCGCAAAGGCCGCGAAGGAGCCGAAGCTGGAGGCCAAGCTGGAGCCGCGCGCCGAGCCGATGCTGGACGAGGATATCGACGAGAATGGCGTGGTGACGCCGCGTCCGCCTGCGCCGGCGGCCGCTCCGCGCGAACCGGCCTTCACGCCGCCGCCCGCCATGCCGACGACGTCGCCCGCATCCGCATCCGCATCCGCATCCGCATCCGCGCCCGCGCTGGCGCCGATCAAGATCGAGCCGCAGGTGGTCAGCGTGCCGCGTTCCGAGCGCGCCGAGAAGGAAAGGCAGAACAAGCTGTTCGAAGGCATGCCGGGCGATTCGACCCTGCCGCCGCTCGGCCTGCTGGACGAAGCGCCGCCGGCCCAGGAAACGGTCGCCATCGAGACCCTGGAATTCACCAGCCGCCTGATCGAGAAGAAGCTGTCCGACTTCGGCGTCGAAGCCAAGGTGGTGGCCGCCTATCCGGGCCCGGTCGTGACCCGCTACGAGATCGAGCCGGCCACCGGCGTGAAGGGCAGCCAGATCGTCAACCTGGCGCGCGACCTGGCGCGTTCGCTGTCGCTGACCTCGATCCGCGTGGTCGAGACCATCCCCGGCAAGAACTACATGGCGCTGGAGCTGCCGAACCCGAAACGCCAGATCGTGCGCCTGACCGAGATCCTCGGCTCGAAGGTGTATGGCGACAGCGCTTCCAGCCTGACCGTCGCGCTGGGCAAGGACATCGCCGGCAAGCCGGTGATCGCCGACCTGGCCAAGATGCCGCACCTGCTGGTGGCCGGTACCACCGGTTCCGGCAAGTCGGTCGGCATCAACGCCACCATCCTGTCGTTGCTGTACAAGGCCGACCCCGACGACGTGCGCCTGATTTTGATCGACCCGAAGATGCTGGAGATGTCGGTCTACGAAGGCATCCCGCACCTGCTGGCGCCAGTCGTGACCGACATGCGCCAGGCCGGCCACGCCTTGAACTGGGCGGTGAACGAGATGGAACGCCGCTACAAGCTGATGTCGAAGCTGGGCGTGCGTAACCTGGCCGGCTACAACAGCAAGATCCTGGAAGCGGCCAAGCGCGAGGAGCACATCCCGAACCCGTTCTCGCTGACGCCGGACGCGCCGGAGCCGCTGGACAAGCTGCCGACCATCGTCATCATCATCGACGAATTGGCCGACCTGATGATGGTCGTGGGTAAGAAGGTCGAGGAACTGATCGCCCGTATCGCGCAGAAGGCGCGCGCGGCCGGCATCCACCTGATCCTTGCCACCCAGCGCCCGTCGGTGGACGTGATCACGGGCCTGATCAAGGCCAACATCCCGACCCGTATCGCGTTCCAGGTGAGCTCGAAGATCGACTCGCGCACGATTCTCGACCAGATGGGCGCGGAAACCCTGCTGGGCATGGGCGACATGCTGTACATGCCGCCTGGTACCGGCCTGCCGATCCGCGTGCACGGCGCCTTCGTCTCGGACGACGAAGTGCATCGAGTTGTAAAACATCTGCAATCGACCGGCGAACCGAATTACATTGAGGGCATCCTCGAAGGCGGCGTGCTGGAAGAGGGCGGCGGCGCCGACGGTGCCGCGGCTGGCGACGGCGGCGGCGAAGCCGATGCCCTGTACGACCAGGCGGTACAGGTCGTGCTGAAGAACCGCAAGGCATCGATCTCGCTGGTGCAGCGCCACCTGCGCATCGGCTACAACCGCGCGGCCCGCCTGATCGAGCAGATGGAGCAGAGCGGGCTGGTGTCGCCGATGCAGTCGAACGGCAACCGCGACATCCTGGTGCCGGCGACCAGCGCCGAATAAGGCCCCCGGCCATCGCGCCGCCTTCATGACCATATAAGAAAAGGACAAACCCATGGCCCTGACGTTAAAGCCGAGCTTGCTGAAATTTACCCTGGCCGCCCTGCTGGCGGCCGGTTCGCTGGCCCTGAGCGGCGCGGCATCCGCCAGCGCCCTCGAGCAGTTCAAATCCTTCGTCGCCGGCACCAAGGCCGCGCGCGGCGAGTTCACGCAGACCCAGGTGCGCAGCAAGTCGGCCACCGGCAAGGCCCAGCCGCCGTCGTCGGGCACCTTCGTGTTCGCCCGCCCCGGCAAGTTCATCTGGACCTACCAGAAGCCCTACGAACAGGTGCTGCAGGCCGATGGCGAGACCCTCTACATCTACGACAAGGACCTGAACCAGGTCACTACCCGCAAGCTCGGCAACGCGCTGGGCAGCTCGCCGGCCGCGATCCTGTTCGGAAGCAACGACCTGGAAAAGAACTTCACCCTGGCCGAAGCAGGCACCCGCGACGGCCTCGAGTGGCTGTCGGCGACGCCGAAATCGAAGGACACGACCTTCGAGCAGATCGGCATCGGCCTGAAGGACGGCGTGCCGCAGGCGATGGAGCTGAAGGATTCCTTCGGCCAGACCTCGGTGCTGAAGTTCACGAATTTCCAGCGCAACCCGCAGCTGGGCGCCCAGCAGTTCAGGTTCGAGGCTCCGAAAGGGGCGGAAGTGGTCAACCAGTGAGGCAGGGCGCGCTGCTGCTGACGGCGGCGCTTGCCGCCGCGGCCGCAGCGCCGGCCGCGGCCCAGACGACGATCCCGGCCAAATCCTGCGCCGCCCCGGAATACCCGCGCGAGGCGGTGCGCTACGAACTCGAAGGCATCACGACCCTGCGCTTCCACCTGACCGCGGACGGCCGCGTGGGCGAGGTCAAGGTCGCGAAATCGAGCGGCTGGGCGCTGCTCGACGACGCGGCGATCCGCACCATCCGGTCCTGCACCTTCACGCCGGAGCAGGCAAGCCGTGCCCGGGGTGCTGCGCTGCCGGTCCAGTATGTCTGGAGCCTGAACGGCGGCGCGGTCCTTCGCCCGCACCTGGTGCCCGGCAGCTGTCCGGCCAGCCGCCGCTTCGCCGCTTTCCTTCCCTACGAAAACGCGCCCAGCGGCGCGGATGGCATCAAGGTGCGCCTGCTGGTCGATCCCTCCGGCCAGCCGCGCGGGGTGAAGCCGGAAGGCGCGCATCTGCCGCCCGAGACCGCCGACGCCCTGGCCAGGTACGTGGAAAGCTGCCGCTTCGGCTTCGATCCGGAGCTCAAGGGTGAGCGTACCGATACTGCTTATGGAAGGGTGTTACTGAAATGAGATTCCGAGGATTCATCCTGGCGCTGTCCGTATCGGCGGCCGCCGCCACGCTGGCCGGCTGCCAGGCGACGAACAGTGTCGATCCTGGCGCCACCGAACTCCATGTGGTTCCCGGCATGGGCAAGCACAGGAACCTGCCGGTGGGGGATTGCCCCGCCCCGATCTGGCCGCGCGAGGCGCACCGCTACGAGATCGAGGGCGTCACGCGGATCAAATACAGGCTGCTGCCCGACGGCCGGGTCAGCGAGCCCCAGGTGGTCAGGTCCAGCGGTTGGACTCTCCTCGACGATGCGACCATCGCGCTTGCCTTGCGCTGCAAGTACACGGCACAGCAGGCGGTCGAGGCCAATGGCAGGGAGTTGCCGCTGGAATTCGAATGGCACCTGGAGGACGAGCGCGTGCACGCCAACATGCTGCCCGCCACCTGCGGGCCTGCCGGCAGGATCGACGGGTTCCAGCCTTTCGACCGGCAGGGCAGCGATGCCCACGCCATCAAGGTGCGCTTCCTTATCGACGGTGATGGCGCGCCGCACGGCATCAGGTTCGAAGCCAGGGGCATCGACCCGGCCCTTGCCGACGAGGTCCTCGGCTACCTCGGCAAATGCCGCTTCGAATTCGATCCGCAGGCAAAGGGCGTGCGCACCGACACCATGTACGGGCGCGTGCTGCTGCGCTAGGCCGGCTCAGTAGATCTGCGTGCGAAGGTCGATCTGCTTGCGTGGCGCGATTGCCAGCAGCACGTCGTCGCGCAGCTCGTCCAGCAGCGCCACCCAGACGGTGTGCTCTTCATAGAAATAGGAACGGTTGGTGCCGGAGACCGACGCGCGGAAGCGCCCGTTCCAGTCGATCCGCACGGCCTCGCCGACCCCGCCGCTGAACAGGGGCGAGGGCAGGTGGCCGGGAAAGGCGGTCGTGAGCATGCTGGGCCAGGGCCGCGCCAGGCTCACGTCGAAGGCGTCGCCGCGCCGGCGCACGCGCACATTGTCGGGCCGAGCCGGCCGGTCCTGGGCCCAGGCCGGATCGCCGAACGGCCGCACACGTTCCACCAGGTCGAAGCCATCCTGCTCCAGCGCCGCGACTTCGTGGCGCAGCGTGCCGTCGTTGAGCAGCTGCGGCAACAAATGGACGCGCGGCACCGCCAGCCTGGCCGTGGCGTCGGCGGCGGCGCGCGAGGCCTTGGTCCAGCGCAGCCAGGTGTCCTGCATGACGAGCACGGGGCGGTTCTCTCTCATGCGGGCCATTATATAAGTGGCCCGCGTTCGGCTACACTGGCGGCATGGACAACCACGACCTTTTCAAGACCGAGCCCTCGCCGCCGCTGGCGGAGGCGCTGCGGCCCAAGACCATCGCCGAAGTCATCGGCCAGAGCCACCTGCTGGGTCCCGGCAAGCCGCTGAACCTGGTGTTCCAGTCGGGCCGGCCGCACTCGATGATCCTGTGGGGCCCGCCGGGCGTCGGCAAGACCACGCTGGCGCGCCTGACCGCGAACGCCTTCGACTGCGAGTTCATCGCGCTGTCCGCGGTGCTGTCGGGCGTGAAGGATATCCGCGCCGCCATCGAACAGGCCGAGCACTACCTGGCCGGCGGCAAGCACACCATCCTGTTCATCGACGAGATCCACCGCTTCAACAAGTCGCAGCAGGACGCCTTGCTGCCCTTCGTGGAATCGGGCCTGGTGACCCTGATCGGCGCCACCACCGAGAACCCGTCCTTCGAAGTGAATTCCGCGCTGCTGTCGCGTTCCCAGGTGTACGTGCTGAAGGCGCTGGACGACGACGAGATGCGCCAGCTGTTGAAGCGCGCCCAGGAGCGTGTGCTGCAGGACCTGCAGTTCGACGAGGTGGCCGTGCAGACCCTGGTCGGCTATGCGGACGGCGACGCGCGCCGCTTCCTGAACCTGCTGGAGCAGACCAAGACCTCGGCCGGGACTTCCGGCATCACCCACATCACCGGCGAGTTCGTCGAGAACGCGCTGACCCTGAACGCGCGCCGCTTCGACAAGGGCGGCGACAACTTCTACGACCAGATCTCGGCCCTGCACAAGTCCGTGCGCGGCTCGCATCCGGACGCCGCCCTGTACTGGCTGTGCCGCATGCTGGACGGCGGCGCCGACCCGAAATACCTGTCGCGGCGCATCGTGCGCATGGCCTGGGAAGACATCGGCATCGCCGACCCGCGCGCGATCCAGCTGGCCAACGACGCCGCCGAGACCTTCGAACGGCTCGGCTCCCCCGAGGGCGAACTGGCGCTCGGCCAGGCCGTGATCTACCTGGCGATCGCCGCCAAGAGCAATGCCGGCTACAACGCCTTCAACGCCGCCATGGCCTTCGTCCGGAAGGACAAGTCGCGCGAGGTGCCGGTCCACCTGCGCAACGCGCCGACCAAGCTGATGAAGGAACTGGGCTACGGCCACGCCTACCGCTACGCCCACGACGAGCCGCACGCCTACGCGGCCGGCGAGACCTACCTGCCGGACGGGATGCCCGAGCCGGGCTGGTACCAGCCGGTGCCGCGCGGGATCGAAGCCAAGATCGCCGAAAAGCTGGCCTGGCTGCGCAGCCTCGACGACGAGGCGCGCGACGGCGAGTCCTGACCGCTCATCAGGGCGGCCGGCGGCGCCGGACACTGCCGCCAGCGCCGCCGCGCCTGCGGATCACGGTCGCCTGGCCATCCGGCTCCAGGCAGGCGCGCCGGAAAAGACCGGCTTTTTCGCGTTTCATCCCGCATTTCGTGCGCTTCGTCGCAAGTCGATGGAGGTGGTGGAAGGGAATGGCTACAGTACGACCATACCGAAGCACATCACCAACACCGAATCGCAAGGAGAACATCATGAAATTCCGTAAAAACCTCGAAGCCGTCTTCATCGTCGCCGCCGTCGTGACCAACTTCGCCAGCTATGCCGTGGCCTCCGCCCAGGCGCCGGAAGTGGTCCGTAGCGCCCCGGCCGCGGTCGTGGCCAGCCCGGCAGTCAACCAGAAGATGCCGGTGGTCGTGGTCAAGGCCCATCGCCTGACGGCCGCCGAAAAAGCCGCGCTGAACTGATTCCCGCAGTACCGGTCGAGGAATCGATCGACGAAACTCGCGGACCAGTGGCTGTCGGCTTGGTACAATTGCGCATTCGATAAAACCAATCGCAACGCAACGACCCCGACATGATTGACATCCAACTTCTCCGCAAAGACATCGACAACGTCGCAGCGCGCCTCGCGACCCGCAAGTTCCAGCTCGACGTCGCCGGCTTCAATGCCCTCGAAGCCGAGCGCAAGGCGATCCAGACGCGCACCGAAGAACTGCAGGGCAAGCGCAACAGCCTGTCCAAGCAGATCGGCATGCTGAAGGGCAAAGGCGAAGACACCAGCGCCGTGATGGCGGAAGTGGCCGGCATCGGCGACGAGCTGAAGGCCAACGAAGTGGCCCTCGCCGATGTGCAGGAGAAGGTGGCGCGCTTCATGGAAGCGATCCCCAACCTGCCGCACGAGTCCGCGCCGGTCGGCCAGGACGAGGCCGGCAACGTCGAAGTGCGCAAGGTCGGCACCCCGCGCCAGTTCGATTTCGAAGTGAAAGACCACGTCGACGTCGGCGCCCCGCTGGGCCTGGACTTCGACACCGCGACCAAGCTGACCGGCTCGCGCTTCTCGGTCATGAAGGGCGGCATCGCCCGCCTGCACCGCGCACTGGCCCAGTTCATGCTGGACACCCACACCGGCCAGCACGGCTATACCGAGTGCTACACCCCGTACATGGTCAACGCGGATTCGCTGCGCGGCACCGGCCAGCTGCCGAAGTTCGGCGAAGACCTGTTTGCCGTGAAGAAGGGCGGCGCCGAAGGCGAGGGCGAGAACTTCTACCTGATCCCGACCTCGGAAGTCTCGCTGACCAATATGGTGCGCGACGAGATCGTGCCGCTGGACACCCTGCCGATCAAGGTCACCGCCCACACCCCGTGCTTCCGCTCGGAAGCCGGCAGCTACGGCCGCGACACCCGCGGCATGATCCGCCAGCACCAGTTTGACAAGGTCGAGCTCGTGCAGATCGTGCACCCGGAAAAATCCTATGAAGCCCTGGAAGAGATGGTCGGCCAGGCCGAATTCATCCTGAAGAGCCTGGGCCTGCCGTACCGCGTGATGTCGCTGTGCACCGGCGACATGGGCTTCGGCGCCGCCAAGACCTACGACCTGGAAGTCTGGCTGCCGGCGCAGAACACCTACCGCGAGATCTCCTCGCTGTCGAACACCGAAGCCTTCCAGGCCCGCCGCATGCAGGCCCGCTTCCGCAACGCCCAAGGCAAGCCGGAACTGCTGCACACCCTGAACGGCTCCGGCCTCGCAGTCGGCCGCACCCTGGTCGCCGTGCTGGAGAACTACCAGCAGGCGGACGGCAGCGTGGTGATCCCGGAAGTGCTGCGTCCGTACATGGGCGGCCTCGAACGCCTGACCCCGGCCGCCTGAGTGTCGCTGCATAAATAGCTCTTCCGTTTTCGCCCGGGGCTGCTATAATGTGGCCTCTCGTGAATACAGCGACCGGTTACCAGGAGAGGTGGCAGAGTGGTCGAATGTACCTGACTCGAAATCAGGCGTACGGGTGACCGTACCGTGGGTTCGAATCCCACCCTCTCCGCCAAAACAAAACAAAAAAGCGCCCACTGGGCGCTTTTTTGTTTTTGGCGGCGAGGAGGGGAGCGCCTGCGCGCTCCCCGTGTGGGATTCGAAGGGCTGGGCCTACGAGCCCAGCCCGCCCGAATCGCCCGACTGCTGCGATTTGTGCGCGCCGCGCACAAATCACAGCCCCGCGCGCCGAGGGCGCGCGCTCGTCCCCACTAATCTGCAGTTCACGACATGTTGCAAGCCGCTAAACCCAACCCTTGCGAGATTCCCAACCACCCCCTATAATGCGTGCTCTCGCGAACAAGCGACCGGTTACCAGGAGAGGTGGCAGAGTGGTCGAATGTACCTGACTCGAAATCAGGCGTACGGGTGACCGTACCGTGGGTTCGAATCCCACCCTCTCCGCCAGGATGTAAAGCAAAAGGCTCCCTCGGGAGCCTTTTGTTTTTGGGAAACGCCAACAAGCCCTGCCATCGGATTCCAGGCGTAGCCGGCAGCGCCCGCTGCGCCAGTCCACCCATGTTCGTGATCAGCGCCGCTTCACCGCATGCAGCCAGACCGCGGCGATACGCTCCACCCGTTCGTAGCCTTCGCAATCGAGCTGGCCGCCGAAGATGTCCGGGTCCAGCTCTTCGTAGTGCCATTCCTCGCAGGCGGCGTCGAGCAGCGGGCGGACCGCGGCCAGGAAGCCGTCTTCTCCGCCCACGATGGCGACGCCCGTGTACAGCAGCAGGCTGCCGCCCGGATGCAGGCGCGCCAGGGCCGCCCTGACGATCTGGATCGACAGCCCGGCGCCGTGCTCGCCGCCGCCGTGGCGGTAGGGCAGCTCGTCCGAATCGAGGATGTAGGGCGGGTTCGACATCACCAGGTCGAAGTGGCCGTCGACGCCGTCCAGCAGGTTGCTGCGGCAGGGGATCAGTTGCGCGGCGCCGTTCAGGTCCGCGTTGATCTCGGTGAGCGCGAGCGCGTCCGCGTTGATGTCGGCGCCGTAGACGGTAGCGTCGGGGCGGCACAGGGCGAGTTCGATCGCGGCCGGGCCGGCGCCGCAGCCGATGTCGACCGCGCGCCGGACCGGGCGGCGCAGCAGCTTCGACCCCAGCGCGCGCCGCAGCGCAGCGACGTAGCGGTAGGTGTCGGGGCCGAAGAACACGGCATCATCGTCGTCGGTCGGCCAGGCGGAATGGAAGTAGAGCTGGCGGCCGATGGTCGAGGCGCGTATGCGCGCGCGGCGGCCGCTGCCCCCATCCTGCCCGACGTCCTCGCGCAGTCCGGCATCGAGCAGCAGGGCGTCGAGCTCCGCCGGCAGCACGCCGTCGCGGTAGGGACGGCTCCAGCCGAGCACGCCGCGCAGGTCCTGCGCCCAAGCGTTTTCCGGGCGCCGGTTGACCCGCCTGTGGGTGGCGGGGGTGACGGTGGTGAAGCGGTAATCCTGGCCGAGCAGCTGGCGGCCGAGGGCGGAGAGGGCGGACGGGGAGCGCAGGTTCAGGGTCATGGCGCCAGCATGACTTCGGCGCCGAGGCGTCTCCGTGCGACAGCGTACATAATAGTGAAAAGTCGATGCATTATGTGAAGGGTCGTACATACCCGGCGGGCATGCCCGCGCATACTCGAAGAACGGGCTGGGCGATGGCGCCCGGCCAATCAGGAAGGATAGTCATGAGCACGAAACTACCGAACGCTTCCCTCAATTCCCGCCTCGAGCGTGAAGTCGAGCGCGAACGCCACGAGCGCCAGCTGCACGACGAGCGGCGCGCCGGTATCGCGGCCGATGAGGAATTCCGTAACAAGGATGTCCGCGAGCAGGCGGGCGCAGTGGGCCTGAAGCGGCCCACCGGACGATAAAGCAAGGAGAACAGCATGCGTTGGCAAGGCGACGAACAGAGTAACAACGTGGAGGACCGCCGCGGCGGTGGAGGCGGCGGCTTCGGCATCGGCGGCGGCACGGTGGGGATCGGCACGATCGTCATCGCGCTGCTCGGTTCCTGGTTCTTCGGGGTTTCGCCAGGCACGATCCTGAACCTGCTGTCCGGAGGCTCGCCGGCCCAGGTCCAGCAGGCGCCTTCCCATCCGCCCGCCAACGACCAGGAGACGCAGTTCGTGCGGACGGTGCTGCGCTACACCGAAACCACCTGGACCCAGATCTTCAAGGCCAACGGCGGCACCTACACGCCACCGGTGCTGGTGCTGTACGACGGCCGCACGCCGACCCAGGGCTGCGGTACCGGCCAGGCGGCGGTCGGGCCGTTCTACTGCCCGGCGGACCGCAAGGTCTACATCGACCTGTCCTTCTTCAAGCTGATGCAGCAGCGCTTCCACGTGGGCGGCGAATTCACCCAGGCCTACGTGATCGCACACGAGGTCGGCCACCACGTGCAGAACCTGCTGGGCATCTCCGGCAAGGTCGACAGCATGCGCCAGCGCCTGTCCGAAACCGAGGCGAACGCGCTGTCGGTGCGGGTGGAACTGCAGGCCGACTGCTTCGCCGGCGTCTGGGCCTACCACACCAACGAGGCCAAGCAGATCATCGAGCAGGGCGACGTCGAGTCGGCCCTGAACGCGGCCAGCGCGATCGGCGACGACGCCCTGCAGCGCCAGTCGCGCGGCGAGGTCGTGCCCGATTCCTTCACCCATGGCACCTCGGCGCAGCGGATGCGCTGGTTCTCGAAGGGCTTGCAGACCGGATCAGTGGATCAGTGCAATACGTTCGAGGCACGCCAGCTGTAGTGGAAGCTTCATAAACCTACTGCGCGTCGCATTGGCGGCCTGCGATGTTCCGCTACGGCGGACCGGCCGTACCGGATGTGCGGCTGCGCTTCTCGGCCACCACTGCTTCCGCCCGCTACGGTTTCCTAGGCTTCCGACACCTTGCGTGTCTGCGTCCAGAAACGGCCGCTTTTGCGGCCGTTGTCGTTTCTAGAGAATAAGAAATTTCCGTTTAAAAACAAATACATAAGAATTTCTTATTAAATCGGCGTTCGTTTCCGTGCGCGTATCGCCTTCCTTGGCGTTTTGACATAAGTTCATGTCCAAGTGCCCGCTCTTGAGCTGCGGGCCGTCAACCAACCCGAGGAGGACATATGCTGGCAATGAATTACCGGGGGCCGTACCGCGTCCGCGCAGACCACAAGCCCGATCCCGTCATCGAACATCCCGGCGACGCCATCGTGCGCGTGACGCGTACCTGCATCTGCGGTTCCGACCTGCACCTGTACCATGGCATGGTGCCCGATACCCGCGTCGGCCATACCTTTGGCCACGAGTTCATCGGCGTGGTCGAGGACGTCGGGTCCGCCGTGCAGACGCTGAAGGTCGGCGACCGGGTGATGGTGCCGTTCAACCTGTTCTGCGGTTCCTGCTTCTTTTGCCAGCACGAGCTCTTCGGCAACTGCCACAACACGAATCCGGAATCGACCGCCGTCGGCGCGATCTACGGTTATTCGCACACGGCCGGCGGCTACGACGGCGGCCAGGCCGAATACGTGCGCGTGCCGATGGCCGACGTCGGCCCGATGGTGATCCCGGACGACATCCACGACGACGACGCGGTGCTGCTCACCGACGTGACGCCGACCGGCTACCAGGCGGCGGAAATGGGCGACATCAGCGAAGGCGACACCGTGGTGATCTTCGGCGCCGGCCCGATCGGCATCCTGGCCGCCAAGTCGGCCTGGCTGATGGGGGCGGGGCGCGTGATCGTGGTCGACGAGCTCGAATACCGCCTGGAATTCGTCAAGCGCTGGGCCCAGTGCGAAGTGGTCAACTTCCGCGAAGTCGAGGACATGGCCGAGCACATCAAGAAGATGACGGACTGGATGGGCGCGGACGTCTGCATCGACTGCGTGGGCGGCGACGCCGCCGGCTCGATCGCCCAGACCCTGACCGGCCGCCTGATGAAGATGCAGGCCGGCGCCTCCACCGTGCTGCACTGGTGCATCAACTCGGTGCGCAAGGGCGGCAATGTGTCCATCGTCGGAGTGTACGGCCCGACCTTCAACATGGTCCCGATCGGCAACGTGCTGAACAAGGGCCTGACGATCCGCGCCAACCAAGCCAGCGTGAAGCGCCACCTGCCGCGCCTGATCGAGCATATCCGCGAAGGCCGCCTGAGCCCGAAGGACATCATCACCCACCGCGTGCCGCTGGAAGAAATCGCCGACGCCTACCATATCTTCTCGAGCAAACTCGACAACTGCATCAAGACCGTCCTGATCCCGCCGCGCGCCCACGAGGTCCGCGCGGTCCAGGCCAGCGCACTGCATTAAGGAGCCCCCATGCACACTTCCGACCAAGTGAATCCGGATTCGCACCAGCACCACGGCCACGGCCACGCCGACGAGCACCAGAACGACTATCCAATGGTGCCGCAGCGGCCCTCGCGCGAACAGCTGGCCCACATCAAGGGCTGGGGCGCCGACCTCGACCGCAAGAACCGCCCGGCCGTGCCGATGGAACGCACCCCGCCGCGCTTCATCCACGCGCATGAAGGCAAGCTGCCGCAGCAGCCGGAGACCGTCGAGATCCTGACCTCGACCGAGCGCCCCGGCATCACCCCGATCTTCGGCACCGTCCAGCCGCCGAAAGGCCTGTCCGGCATGATGCGCCGCCTGGCCTTCCGCTGGTCCGAGAACGACATGCGCCACTGGCTGATCCTGCTGGCCGCCGACCGCGTCAACGTGGTCGAGGGCATCGGCGAAGACCTGGCCAAGGGCAAGGTGCCGAACGTGTTCGCCGAGATGGGCATCAAGTCCGAATGGGAGCACAACAAGGCGGGGCTGGTGAAGAAGGCGGCCATCGCCACCGCGGTGGTCGGCACGGCCATGTACCTGATGCGCCGGCGCGATCGTTGAACGCGCCACGACGGTACCGGTAGTACCGCCGAACGATACGCCCCACACCGGCCCCGGCCGCTGTGGGGCTTTTTGTGCTTGAGCAAATCTCTTTACGGAACCTCGTCCACACTCTGATGGCGCCCAAAGCCGAGTTCGCCCGAACCGGCTCCTGGTGCAGTCCAACCGAATGGAGGCGAGATGAAACTGCGTTCCCGCACACTTCTGGCGGCGTCGATCGGCGCCGTTTTTTCCCTGTCCGGCGCTCCGCTGATGGCGGCGCCGCTTCCCCTGACGACGGTCAGCGCGCCGGTGCCGGCCACGCCGCAGTCGAAGGCCGCCATCGTGGCCCAGCTCGAAGCGCGCCGGGCCGAGCGCGGCCTGGACGCGCGCCATGGTTTCACGGTGCTGGCCCAGCATCCCGGCATGCAGGGCACCCAGGTCGCGCGCGTCGCCCATACCTGGAAGGGCGTGCCGGTCTTCGGTTCGGAGTCGGTGGTGGTGCTGGACCCGAATGGACGCATCCAGTCCGAGTCGAGCTCCGAGCGCCGCCTCGGCCTCGGCAAGAATACCGGCGCGAGCGCAGCCGAGGGCGGCGGCCCGGGCAGCGATTTCAGCGTCACGCCGGCGATCTCTCCCAAGCAGGCGATCGACGTGGCCCTGGGCAGCCAGGACGCGACCGCGCGCCATGTGGCCCCGCCGAGCGCCGAGCTGATCATCTATCCGGTCATGCGCACCGAGCGCACCGCGGCCGCCCGGGACAAGCCGGAATACGAACTCAACGCCCTCGACGTGCAGGACGTCGTCGACCACTACGAACTGGCCTACCTGGTCCACACCCGCATGCACGTGGGCGAGAAGCCGGTCTACCTGGACACCGTGGTGAGCGCGCGCGACGGCAGCATCCTCGAGCAGTGGAACATGCTGCAGACCGTGGTCGGCGTCGGCAAGAGCCAGTACAACGGCGAGGTGCCGATCAACACGACGCTTGCTGACGGAAAGTACAGGATGGTCGACGACACCCGCGGCACGGGCGGCATGTTCGGCGCGATGGCGATCACCAACGCCAACCACGGCAGCACCGCCGGCAAGGTCTACGTCAACGACACCAACACCTGGGGCGACGGCAAGAACTATGTCCCGGGCGGCTCGACGACGGACGCCAACGGCCAGACCGCGGCGGTGAACGCCATGTGGGGCCTGATGAACACCTACGACGCCCTGAAGAACATCTTCGGCTGGCAGTCGCTCGACGGCCACAACACGGCAACCTATATCGCGGCCCACGTCAACACCGCCTACGACAACGCCTATTACAGCGACACCTGCCGCTGTATGTTCATCGGCGACGGCTCCAGTTTCTTCAGCCTCGGTTCGATCGACGTGATCGGCCACGAGATGGGCCATGGCGTAACGGCCGCCACCTCGAACCTGACCTACTCGGGCGAGTCGGGCGGGCTGAATGAATCCGCTTCCGACATCAACGGCGAAGTGGTCGAAGCCTACGCGCGGGCGGGCGGGAAGGGCGAGACGATTCCCGCCAGCGGCAACGACTGGGTATTGGGCAAGGAGATCAGCAAGAGCGGCACGCCGCTGCGCTGGATGTACAAGCCGAGCAAGGACGGCAGCAGCCCGGACGCCTGGAGCAGTTCGCTCAGGCGCATCGACGTGCATTACAGTAGCGGGCCGAACAACCGCATGTTCTACTTCCTGTCGCAAGGCTCGAGCGCCGACAAGGCCAGCGACTATTACAGCAAATACCTGGTCAAGGCGCCGGCGGCGATGAGCGGCATCGGCCTCGACAAGGCCTACCGCATCTGGTTCAAGGCGAACACCACCAAGTTCACCGCGAGCACCAACTATGCGACTGCGCGCGCCAGCATGATCGAGTCGGCCGAGGAGCTGTACGGCAAGGCCAGCAAGGAAGCCATTGCCGTGCAGCGCGCCTATGCCGCCGTCAACGTCGGCCCCGACGTCGACGAGTGAGGGCGGGGCCGCCGGGCCTGTCTACTGCGCCAGCAGCGGATAGGGATCGACCGGCGTCCCTTTCCACCACTGCTTCTCCGGCGTCAGCTCGAACACGGCGAAGTGCAGGTGCGGCGCGTTCGGGTCGGCGTTGCCGGTCGACCCGACATAGCCGATCGGGTCGCCGCGCTTGATCTCCATGCCTTCCTTCAGGCCGTCGGCGTAGCGGTCGAGGTGGGCGTAGTAGTAGGCGTATTTTTCGGTGGGATCGAACTGGTAGACGGTCAGGCCGCCCGGCTTGCTGGTGAACAGCTTGACGATCTTGCCGTCGGCCGTCGCCACCACCTTGGTGCCCTTGGGCGCCATGATGTCGAGCGCTTCGTGGTGGCGCTCGCTGCCGCGCGGCTGGTCGAAGTTGTCCTTGATGTTCGCCAGCGCCATGCCTTCGACCGGCACCATCAGCTTGCCCGAGGGGAGTTCCGGGACGCTGGTCCCGGCCGGCAGCGCGCTGGTGGACGGGCGCAGCGGCAGGTCGAGTTCGGTCAGGTCGGGCGTGACCTTCGGTGCGGGCGGCAGCTTGCTCTCGATGTCCGGCCCCGGCGGGGCGGGCAGGGAGCCCGTGTTCACGGATGCCTGCGCAGGCGCCGGCGGCTCATGGGGCATCTGGCGCAGCCAGGCGAACAGGCCGCCGGCGCCGACCAGCACGCCGAGCAGGAAGGTCAACAGCCATCTCATCGCGATCTCCTTGTGGTTGGAATTACTCCTGCAACACGACTTCGGTGCCCGCCTTCACCAGCCCGGCGACTTCGGCGGCGCTCCAGTTGGTCAGGCGGATGCAGCCATGCGACTCGGTCTTGCCGACCGTGCCCGGGACCGGGGTGCCGTGGATGCCGTAGTGCGGGATCGAGAGGTCGATCCACACCACGCCCACCGGATTGTTGGGGCCGGCCGGGACCTTGGCCTTGGCATCGCCGGGCTTGGCGTCCCAGAACAGTTTCGGGTTGTAGTTATAGGTCGGGTTGCGCGCCACTCCCTCGATCTTCCAGTTGCCGATCGGGAGCGGATCGTGTTCGCTGCCGGTCGAGGACGGATACTGCGCCAGCACCTGGCCGCCGGCGTCTTGCAGGGTCAGGATGTGCGCGTCGCGCGAGACCACGATGCGGGCTGCGGGCGGCAGCGCCGGGGTGCCGGTCACGTTCGGCACCATGATCTGTTCGCCGGCACGGGCAAGATTCTTGCCGCGATTGAGCTTCTCGATCAGGCCCGGGCTGGCGTGGAACTTCTCGCCCAGGCCTTCCTGCACGCTGGCATAGCCGAGCGAGGGCAGCTTGGCCTTTTCCATCATGTCGTCGGGGACCGGGCGGAAGGGGCCGGCGACGTCGGCGTCCGCCAGCGTATAGCCGATGAGGGTCGGCGCCGTGTCGGCGTTCAGGGCGTTCCAGGTGGCGTCGTCGAGCTTGCCGGTGACCGGCAGGCTGCGCGCCTTCTGGAAGCCCGCCAGCGCCTGCCGCATGTTCGAGCCGTAGGCGCCGTCGATCTCGCCCGGCGAGAAGTGGGCGCGGTCGAGCAGCACCTGGGCGCGCAGCAGGCGCTCTTGCGCGGACAGGGCCGGGGCCTGCATGCCCGCGACGGGAGCCTGGGTGTCGGCAGCCGCGGCCGGGGCCGGCATTTGCGCGCCGGGGTCCGGTGCGGCGGGGGCTGGCGCCGGCGCCGGGACTGGAGCCGCTGCAGGAGCCGGTTGCGCGGCGCTTGCCTGGGCGCGCGCGGGCGCGGACGGCTGGGCGTTGACAGCCGGCGCCGTTGCCGGGCGCTGCTGGGTTGCCTGCGTGGTTTGCTGGGGAGCCTGTTGCACGGTCGCGGCCTGGCCGTTCTTGACGAGGTAGGCCTGCTGGGCGCCGGCGGCGGCGCATGCGCTGCCGGCCAGGACTGCCAGGATGGTGGGGGCGATTTTCTTCATATTGGTTTCCTGCATTACTTACAGTTGGAAACCTCAGCGTAGTGCCGCACCGGGCAAGGGTCTGTGCGCGAACGAACCCATCCTTGGGCCGGCGTACGGACGCCACTGGGGACGGTACAATCGCCATCATGACCGACTTCACGATCACCTTCCAGCCTTCCGGATGGACCGTGCCCGCGCCCGCGGACACGACCATCCTGCATGCCGCCGAACAGGCCGGCATCGACCTGCCCAGCTCCTGCCGCAACGGCACCTGCCGCACCTGCATCTGCCGGCTGGCGAGCGGCAAGGTGCGCTACCTGGTCGAGTGGCCGGGACTGTCCTTCGACGAGAAACGGGAAGGCTATGTGCTGCCCTGCGTCGCCGTGCCCGAGGGCGACGTGACGGTGGAGCAGCGGCTCGCCAAGCGCATCGCCTGGGATTGACGGCCGCCCAGCGGCAGGCTTCAGCGGTTCGGCTTGAGCGCCGATTCGATCGCCTGCAGCACCAGCGGCCAGGCGTGGGAATTGGCCGAGACTTCGTCGTAGTGACTGGCGCCCGGCAGGATCACGACCTCGGCGGCATCGCCGGCGGCCCGTGCGCGCGCCGCGAAATCCCTGGCGACGCGCGGCGGCGAGATGCGGTCCAGCTCACCGGTCACGAGGATGGTGCGGCTGCCGTTCGGCAGCAGGTCGCCGGCATTCGTGTCGGAAAACACGTCGCTGCGCTTGTCGCCGGGCGCGCCGGTCAACTGCCCGATCTCGCGGTCGCAGCTCGACTTGATCAGGGCCTGCTCGCGGCGCAGGTCGGCCAGTCCGCCCAGGCTCACCACGTTCCGCACCGGCAGCGGATCCGGCTGGTAGAGCGGACTGGTCGGCGGGATGCGCGGCCGGCCCGCCATCCATTGCACCAGCTGGCCGCCGGCCGAGTGCCCGACCGCCACCAGGCGGTTCAGGTCGAGCGGATAACGCTGCGCCTGCTGGGCCAGCATGGCCAGGGCGGCGTTCATGTCCTGGTAGGTCCCCGGATAGCCGCCGCCCGCCTCGTCGACGCGCCGGTATTCGACGTTCCACGATGCGATGCCGCGCTCCGCCAGCGCACCGGCCAGGTTGCGCAATTGCGTGATGCCGCCGAACTCCTTGGTCCAGCAGCCACCGTGCACCAGCACCGCCACCGGGAAGGGGCCGGGACCGCCAGGCAGGAACAGTTCCGCGAACTGCGAGGGCGCGCTGCCGTATTCGAAGGTGGCGTTCGGGACCGGGCCCTTCAGCGCCAGGTAGTCGGCCAGGGTCATGGGTTTCGGGGTGGCGGCGGTGGCGGCGGCGCAGGCCACGGCGAGGGCGAGGGGGAGCAGGCGGCGCAGCATGGGAGCGATCTTTCCAGTATAAAAACGGCAAGAACGCCATCATACCAAGCGCGCGCACGATTGAAAGCCGGCACCGGCCCGACATGCTAGTCTGCGCGAAAACGTCATCCATTTGACACGTTTTCACGTTCCCCGTTTTTCACCTCAGGAGGTTTGCTATGACCCAGTCGAAATCCAGCGGCAACCAGAACAAGCAGTCGGCCAACGAGTCGGAAGAGGATCTGGCCAAGCGCCGCGCCGGCGTCAATCCGGACAAGAGCAGCCACAACGAAAAGACCACCATCAAGGCCGGCAAGGGCAAGGGCGCCGGCGGCGGAGCGAAACAAAAGGAAGGACGATAAGCGACGACGGCGCGGCATCCACAGCCGCGCCGTTTTGCACGATGGAGGAAAAAGGATGACTATCCGCGAACAGGAACCGAACCCGGATCTGCGCGCCCACACCACGCCCGATCCGACCGATCCGGACCAGCCGCCACCGCAGCCGAGCCCGGATCCCGACGACGTGCCCGCGCCGTCGCGCGCCCCGATCGAAGAACCGCGGGCGCCCCAGCCGCCGATCAAGGCGGGCTAGGGCGGGCTGGAAGCCGGGCGGTTCAGGCCTTGCCCTGGCCGCCCTGGCGGTTGCCGGTCTCGCCGGCATCCTGCTTGCCGCCGCTGCGCGGCAGTGGCGGGATCTCCTTGATCATCTCATTGGTTTCGTGCTGGCCCGGCGTGATTTCGCCGCTGCCGATATCGCCTTCGTGCATCATCGGCGGGCCTTTGGCGCCGGGATCCGGCTTGGGGGTCGAAGTATTCATGATGAACTCCTTGGGTTGGCGGGTTGACTTGTTGCTGTGATCCTAACAGTCACGCCAGCCCCCCGGCGCTCGATACAAGCGTTGCTTTATGGATACAAAGCCTGCTTTTGTATGCTTGCGCACATAGTGCCCCGGGGAAACTTTCTATAATGGTTCATCGGTCAACCATTTCCCGGGGAGGACAGTATGGGCAGCACCTTGCATAACAAGATCTATCTCGGACGCGGCTCGCTGCTGGCGTCGCGCCGGCTGCGGGCGGCGCTGGCGTTGGGGGCGCTGGCCGGGGCCGGCCTGGTCTGGGTGGCTTGCGGACTTTGAAGTAAGTTGCGGCAGAACCCGGGTCGCCTTACCATGGCGACCTTTGCTCCCAACGAAAGTCTGAATGAAGAACGAAAAACTGACGGGCGACGAATACGACGCCCTCGAACTCATCCGCCGCGGCGCCCGTACGGACCGGGTGAATGCATGCGTCGGCCGCAACGCAAAGCGCCTGTCCGGGTTGAAGCTGGTGCAGTATGCGAAGAACGGCAGCCTGTCGCTGACCGCGAAGGGGCAGGAAGTGCTGTTCCTGCGGCGCTGCGTCGAAGCGCTGCGCGCGCTGGAGCGGAATCCCGCGAGCGCGCTGGATGAGGATGTGGTGCAGTTCCTGAGCCGCAAGTCCCATATCGCCGCGGTGGATGGCGGCTACGAACTCACCGAACGCGGCCGCGAATCGCTGGCCGACATCAGCGCCCAGGAACGTTAAGACTCAGTTGGCCCGGCGGCGGTGCGGATAGACCAGGGTGCGCACCGCGATCTCGGCCGGCACGTTCATCGCCGCCAGGAATTCGGCGGCGCGCTGCAGGCCCAGGGTCGGGATCGACGCGATCGCCTGGTTGACCAGATCACGGGTGCGCATATCGGTGCGCTGCTTGCGGTCCGCCACGCTCAGGGTGTCGTTCACTCCGACCGTCTCAAAGTTCATATCATCCCTCTTTATTGTCCGTAGATTATTGTTGCAAAAGATTCACGGCTATTCTAGGGGAATGATTTCTTTTCTGCCACAAGAAATTGTGGATAAAACAAAGAATACAAGGCCTTAGCGGCCTTTGTTCAACAAATTGTCAAGAAATCGTCATGCAACGGCGACTTGCGGCTCGTCTTCGAGTGCAGCCAGGGCCCGGCGCTGGCGCAGCAATTGCTCGAATTCCTGGGCCGGCAGCGGGCGCGAGAAGTAATAACCCTGCATTTCGTCGCAGCCCTGGTGGCGCAGGTAATCCAGCTGTTCGGCCGTCTCCACGCCCTCGGCGATCACCGACAGGCGCAGGTTGTGCGCCAGCGCGATGATCGAGGCCACGATCGCGGCGTCGTTGGCGTCGTGCGTGATGTCGTTGACGAAGGAGCGGTCGATCTTCAGCACGTCGATCGGGAAGCGCGACAGGTAGGAGAAACTCGAGTAGCCGGTGCCGAAGTCGTCGATCGACAGCTTGATCCCGAGCGCCTTCATGCGGTGCAGCAGTTCGACCGCCGGCGTGACGTCGCTCATGAACAGGCTTTCCGTCAGCTCCAGCTCCAGGCAGGACGGATCGAGGCCCGTGTCGAGCAGCACCTGCTCGATCCCGGGGAGCAGCTCGGTGGCGCTGAACTGGCGCGCCGACAGGTTCACCGCCACGCGCAGGCGTCCCAGGCCGGCATCCTGCCAAGCCTTGTTCTGGGCGCAGGCGGTGCGCATCACCCAGGCGCCGATCGGCACGATCAGGCCGGTGTCCTCGGCTACGCCGACGAAGCGCGAGGGCGGGACCATGCCCAGCTCCGGATGCTTCCAGCGGATCAGCGCTTCCATGCCGACGATCTGGCCGGTCTTCAGGTCGACCTGCGGCTGGTAGTGCAGCACCAGTTCGTTGCGCTCCAGCGCGTTGCGCAGCGCGCTCTCGATGCGCACCCGCTCCAGCGACTCCTCGTTCATCGCCGGGGTGTAGAACTGGAAGTTGTTGCGGCCGGCCTTCTTGGCGCAGTACATCGCGATGTCCGCGTGCTCGATCAGGCTCTCGGCCGGGGTGCCGTCGCTCGGATAGGCCGCCACCCCGATGCTGCAGGTGACGAAGAATTCCTTCGGTCCCAGCATCACCGGCTGGGCCACCGAATCCATCACGCGCTGCACGATGTCGCTCGACAGCGGCTGGTCCTCGTGCTGCGACAGGATCACCACGAATTCGTCGCCCGACAGGCGCGCCACGGTGTCGGTATCGCGCAGCGAACCGCGCAGGCGCGCCGCCACCGTCATCAGGAGCACGTCGCCGGCCTTGTGGCCCATGCTGTCGTTGACGTATTTGAAGCGGTCCAGGTCGATCAGCATCACCCATACCGGATGGCCGCTGCGGGTCGCGTAGGCCACCGCCTGGCCCAGGCGGTCCTGCAGCAGCGAGCGGTTCGGCAGGCCGGTCAGCACGTCGTGCTGGGCCACGTGGTGCACGCGCTGCTCGGTGATCTTGCGCGCCGTGATGTCGCTGCCGGTGCCGCGGTAGCCGGTGAAGCGGCCGCTATCGTCGAACATCGGCTGGCCGCTGACGCAGAACCAGCGTTCCTCGCCGTTGTCGTCGAGGGCGCGGTATTCGAGGTTCTTGAAGGGTTCGCGCGCTTCCACGGCGGCGATGTGCTCGCGCCCGGAATCGCTGTCGGCGAGGCCGGACACGAAATCCCAGCGGGTCCTGCCGAGGATGCGATCGACGGCGATCCCGGATTTCTCGGCGAAGTCGCCGGTCACGGCGACGAAGCGCAGCTGGTCGTCCTGCTCCCAGTACCAGTCGGACGACATCGCCACCAGCTGGCGGAAGCGCTGCTCGCTCTCCTGCAGCGCCTTTTCGGTGCGCTTCCTGGCCAGCACGTCGTCGATCAGGCGCTGGTTGGTCAGCTTCAGGTCGGCGGTGCGCTCGCGCACCAGTTCCTGCACCTTGCGCGCGCGCTGGCCGGCGGCCTGCACGAAGGCGGCCAGCAGCAGGGTCGACAGGGCGCCGCCCGCCAGCAGCAGGGTCGAGGCCAGGTGGTCGGCCAGGTAAGGGCGGGGCGCCACGGCCGCTTCCACGGTCCAGGTCTGGCCGGCGGACACGAAGCGGTCCAGCGAGTGCGCGACGGAGCGGGCCAGCCAGCGCGGCGCCGGCTGTCGCGGCGCGGCGGCTTCGCCGGCGTCGTGGTTGGCGTACACCATCGCGCCCGCGGCCGGCTGCGCGCCGATATACAGCTTGAGCAGGATGCTGCCGTCTTCCAGCAGGCCGGCGCGCGCCAGCGTGGAACGGGCCAGGGTCTGGACGCAGATGACGGCGGCGGTGTCGCCGAGCAGGTTCCCGGCCGAACCGTAGACCGGCATCACGACTTCGAAGCTGGGGTTGCCGCCCGGGTCCTGGGCCAGGCGCAGCAGGCCGGTGGCGGTCGCGCGTCCGGTCGCGTGGGCGCGCGCCAGGGCGCCCGCAACTTCGCCGTTCACGCCGACGTTCAGGCCGAGGGCCGGTTCGTTACCCTGCATCGGTTCGAGGTAGTCGACCACGTTGTAGTGCGGGCGGCGCGGCGCCGGCAGCAGCTTGCCGTCGATGTTTTCGCGCAGGACCGTGCCGGGTCGGACCCGCTGCAGCTCGGCTTCGAGCGCGGCACGGTCGGCGTCCGCCACCGCGCGGTGGAAGTTGAAGGCCTTGATGTAGGGGTTGCGCAGCAACAGCGGGTTGGTGAAATCGTGGAACTGCGAGCGCGTCACCGGCTGCACGGTGGTGAACAGCTGGTTGGTGACGTTCAGGACTTCGATCGCCTCGTCCATGCCCTGGCGCAGGGCGGCCACGCGTACATTGGTGCCCTGTTCGAAGGCGAGGGTCTTGTTGTCGATCTCGAGCCGGTTGACCGCGACGGTCAGCACGGCGGTCGTGGCCAGGCCGCCCACAAGGGTGAGGGCCGCCGCAAGCGTGAGCGAAATCGGCAGTCGGCGACGCGGCATCCAGGATCCTATAAAGAGTACTTGCTTGAAGGCATGAGAACGGCCAAGTTTGTCACATAAACGGTTGTTTCCGCAAACAAATTGTCACTCGCGAGCCAGTGGCGGAGCCAGGTGTGGCTAGGCAAAAACAGAGCGCAATGCAATACGCATAAGAATCAACCGCACATATAGCCGGTTCAATAATTCCAGCCGTGAGTCCGGGAGCAGCCGCGCGGCGCGCGACTGGATGCCGCCGCCCGCGAACACGATGCGGTTGTTGCCGGCCACCTTGTCGAGCCGGCAGCAGCGGCCATCGAAAGCCCGGTCCAGCGCATCGAGTACCGCATCGTGGCGCGGGTCGTAGCTGAACACGTTCGCCGCCAGCACGCCGTGCGGCAGCAGCAGGCGCCGGCAATCCTCGTAGAAGGGGCGGCTGGACAAGCCAGGGGGCAGGCCGGCCTCGTCGAAGCCGTCGGCCACGATCACGTCCGCAATGGCCTTGCCCTCGCGGGCCATGCGCGCCATCCAGTCGGCGGCGTCGGCGTGGATGACCCGGAAGCGGGCGTCGTCGGGCGGCACCAGGAACTGTTCGCGCAGGGCGATCACGTCGGCGCGCAGCTCGAGCACGGTGATGCGGCTGGCCGGGAAGTGGCGGTGGCAGAACCTGGCCATCGAGCCGCCGCCCAGCCCGACCATCAGGATGTGGCGGGGGCGCGGCACGAACAGGGCGAAGCAGATCATGGCACGCGTGTAGGCCAGCACCAGCGCGGCCGGGCGCGACAGCCGCATCGCGCTCTGGATGTCGCCCGGCGTGAATTCCAGGGTGCGGCGGTCGCCTTCGGTACGTACCATCGGCTTCGGAAGGTTCGGCATGGCCCAAGTATATGCGACCGGGGTCCGGCTTGTTGCGGAGGATAAGTTTCTGATAAGCTGGCCGCCGCAGCCACACGGAGACCTCATGTTCCTGGACCACCCCACCATCACCGCCACCAACAGCCAGACGGAATCCGACCGCATCGAGCGGCTCGACCGCGTCTACGGCTATGCGATGGCGCTGGCGGATGCGGATGGCGATACGGGCTTCGTGGAAAAGCTGACCCAGATCCACGACCACAAGGGCACCCTGATCGTGTTCTGGCACGAAGCCCCGAGCGAGACCCAGATGCAGTACTGGGCGCGCGCCTGGGCCAGCAAGGTCGGCGACGGCACCACCGCCGTGGTCCACGAATTCTGAGGCGCCCATGGATTCCACCACCATCGTCCTCGCACTGGCGCTCGGCAACCTGGCGATCTGCGCGGCCCTGTTTTTCTTCGAACACAGCGACGGGCGCTCCGCGGCCCTGTCGACCTGGGGCTGGTCGCGCCAGATGCAGGCGGCCGGCTGGCTGCTGCTGGCGATCGGCGCGTCCGGCGTGGTGCCGGAGCGGCTGGCGCTGCCGGTGGCCTACGGCCTGGTGATCGCCGGCGTGGGCTGGGAAGCCGGGGCCTTGTGGGAGCGCGCCGGCGGACGGCGCTGGAGAAGCGTGATGTCCCCGGTGCTGGCGCTGGCGGTCGGCGCTTTCCTGCTGTGCTACTGGATCGACGAGATCGGCCTGCGCGCGCTGGCGGCGTCGCTGATCCTCGGCGCGTTTTACCTGTCGACCGCCGCCGCCCTGGCGCGCGGCTGGGCCCAGGCCTCGATGCTGCGCCGCTTCCTGGCGCTGGCGACCGCGCTGCTGGCCCTGGTGGTGGGCGCGCGCGGCGCCCTGGTGTTGCTTGCGCCGTCCGGCTGGGGCTGGATGAGCAACGAGCTGCTGCGCCAGCTGTATTCCGGCGCCCTGTACCTGCTGATGCTGCTGGGCGGCTTCGGCTGGCTGATGCTGGGCCGCGAAGCCGTGCAGGACGAGCTGGCGCGCCTGGAGGTGGTCGACCCGCTGGTCGATTGCGCCAACCGGCGCGGCTTCTTCCAGATGCTGGCGCCGTGGATGGCGCTGGCGCGCCGCCCCGGCCCGCCGACCGCGCTGGTGCTGTTCGACCTCGACCAGTTCAAGCGCGTCAACGACAGCTACGGCCACCCGGCCGGCGACGTGGTGCTGCGCACCCTGGCCGACGTCTGCAAGCGCCAGCTGCGCGACAGCGACATGCTAGGCCGCCTGGTCGGCGTCGAATTCGCGATCCTGCTGCCGCGCACCGGCCTGGAGGACGCCGCCATGGTCGCCGAACGCATGCGCGCCGCGATCGCCGCCACCCCCGTCAAGACCGAGCGCGCCATGATCACGCTGAGCGCCAGCTTTGGCGTGACCACGATCCGCGCCGACGACAGCAGCGTGACCCTGCTGGCGCGCGCCGACGAAGCCCTGCGCGCCGCCAAGGACAGCGGGCGCAATCGCGTCGAGCTGGCGCCGCCGGCCGCGGCCATTCCCGTCGAGGCCTGAGCGATGCGGCCCGGCGCTGTCATCGACGCGTCATCCCGGCCCGCTATCGTGTCGCCGTTTACTTCGCCGGAACCGCCATGAACCACCAAGAACCCGACCCGTCCGATCCAACCTACGCCGCCCTGGTGCTCGGCTCGGACAGTTTCCGCCTGCTGGTGGCCAACTACCGCGACGGCGTCCCGGTGGCGCTGGACGGCGAGCACGTGCCGCTGCGCCTGGCCGCCAGCCTCGATGCCAGCGGTTGCCTGAGCCAGGATGCGATGCGCGACGCGCTGGCCTGCGTGGCGCGCCTGCGCGAGCGCCTGTACGCGCGTCCGCTGGCCGCCGTGCGCGCGGTCGCGACGTCGACCCTGCGCATGGCGCGCAACGCCCACCTGTTCCTGCCGGCGGCCCAGCAGACCCTCGGCCACGAGGTGCGGGTACTGTCCGGCGAAGAGGAGGGCATGCTGACCTATATGGGCGTGGCCGGCGCCGCGCCCGAAGGCGTGCGCGCGCTGGTGCTGGGCATCGGCGGCGGCTCGACCCAGTTCGCGCTGGGGCAGGGGATGCGGGTCAGGCGCGCCGGCTCGGTGGCGCTGGGCACGGTGCGCCAGGCCCTGACCTTCTTCGGCAACGGCCGCATCGACGCGGTGTCGTTCGCGGCCGCGGTGGCCTCGGCGCGCGTGCGCCTCGCCGACCATGCGGCCGACTACGCGCCGGATGCGCGCGACTGCGTGTACGGCGCTTCCGGCACGGTGCGCACCCTGGCGCGGCTGGCGCGCGAGAATGGCGCTGGCGCCGGCGCCGGCCCTGGCGCGCACTGCGGAGGCGCCGCCGGTGTCGACCGCGCCGGCCTCGAACTGCTCGCCGCCCGGGTGCTGGAGCACGCACGCGGCGGGCGCCCGCTGGCCGGGCTCGGACGCCTGCTGGTGCGCGACGTCGCCGCCGCGCTGGCGATCCTGATCGCGCTGATGGAAGAGCTGGAGATCGGCACGCTGCTGGAAACCGATGCCGGCCTGCGCCACGGCCTGCTGCACGACCTGCACCGCCAGCGCCAGGTACTCCCGGCCTGAATCCCTGCGCCGCGCGTGCCGTCCTTCCGGATCGGCTCCAAATCGACTATATTGTTTGGTTTGTTTGACGATGGAGCACGGGATGGCGAAGACAACAGCCGCCGGCGCCGCCGCGAAAACGGCGCGCACGAAAGCAGTAGGGGCGGCCAGGGGCACTGCCACCAGGACCGCGAAAACCGCGGCGACCGTGAAGGCCACGGCCGCGAAACCCACCAGGGCCGGCAAGGCCACCACGGCCGCCAGGACTGCGGCGCCGGCCGCACGCAAGACGGCCCCGCAGGCAGCCAAAGCAGCGGCAAAGAAGCCGGCCGCGAAGCCCGCGAAGGGCGCCGCCACGCCGGCCGCCAAAGCCGCCAGGGCAGCGGCCAAAGCGGCCGCCAGGCCGGCCCCGAAAGCCCGCGCAGGCCGGGCAGCAGCGGACACCGCCCGCCCCGAAGCGGCGCCGCGGGCGCGACCCACGCTGGTACGCGACAGTTTCACCATGCCCGAGCAGGAGTACGCGGTGCTCGGCGCCGTCAAGCAGGCCTGCCTGAAGGCCGGCTTCGAGGTCAAGAAGAGCGAACTGCTGCGCATCGGCGTGGCCCTGCTGGGTCAACTCGACGTGGACAGCCTGCGCGCGGTGCTCGGCGGCCTGCCCCAGCTCAAGACCGGGCGCCCTCCGGCGGAGTGAGGCGGCGGCCCGGCAGCGACATGCCGCACGGGCCGGCGATCCGTCCGCTGCGCGCTCAGTGCGTGGTCCGGCCCGGTGGGGTTTTCTCCCGCGCTTCGGCCGTGAGTTCCTTCAGCTCGCGGATCGGGATATTCGATTTCTCGTGCATCCTCAGCAGGATGGTGGCGCCGACGTTCAGCTTGCGGTGCCGGATCTTGCTGATGATGGGCGGCTGCACTTCGAGGACACGGCACAGCTCCGCATCGTTCTTCAGCTGCATGCGTTGGATCAGGGTGTCGAGCAAAGGGTTCGGAACGAAGCTGGACGGCTCCATGGCCCGGGCACGGTGCATGGCCTCCAGCAGTTCCTGTTTTTTCTGTCGTACGCTCATGAATTTCCTCCGTATTGGATGAACATTCAAGACAGACCGACTGTTTTGGAGAATTTGCCCGACCGTCGTGTGTGTTTATGCTGGGTGGGTTTGTTGGAATGCTACTACGACTTTGACAAGTTTGACGCACTGTTCAGAACTAAAAGCGGATAAGTTCCGTCTTTCTGTATGGAATTTACGCTAATTTCAATCCAGAACGTGTCAAGACGAGGATGCGGTCGGCCATCGCCGCGGCGGCGTGCGAGTGGGTGACCATGATGGCGCCGGCGCCGCTCTCGCGGATCTCGTCGCGCAGCAGGTGGAGGATGCCGTCCGCCGTTTCCGGATCGAGGTTGCCGGTCGGTTCGTCGGCCAGCAGCAGGGCGGGGCGGTGCACCAGGGCGCGCGCGATCGCCACGCGCTGCAGCTCACCGCCGGACAGCTGGCGCGGAAAGTCGGACCCGCGCCCCTCCAGGCCGACGGCGTCGAGCATGGCGCGCGCGCGGCCGGTATCCACGCTGCCGTTCAGCAGCAGCGGCAGGGCCACGTTCTGTTCCAGCGTCAGGTGCGGCAGCACGTGGAAAGCCTGGAAGATGAAGCCCATCCGGCTGCGGCGCAGCCGGGTGGCGGCATCGTCGTCGAGCGCCGACATCGGCACGCCGTCGACCACCACCTGCCCGCTGTCGGGCGTATCCAGGCCGGCGATCAGGTTCAGCAGGGTGGATTTGCCGACCCCGGACTCTCCCATCACGGCGACGAATTCGCCGGGCGCGAAGCGGTGCGAGAGATGGGCCAGCACGGCACGGCCGCCATAGGATTTGGAGAGATCGACGAGTTCGAGCATAGAATGATACTTTAGCATGCGTCGACGCCGACCCAATTCGCGTATGATGGAAAGAACGTCAACATCCCGGGAACCACCGATGCTGAACCATCCGTCCGACGCGCCTGCCCTGGCCGCCCTCGACAACACCGCCGACACCTCGGCCGAGACCCTGCGGCTCAGGGCCGAGCTGGAGGCCGGCCTGCGCGCCCCCGATGCCTGCATCTCGCCCAAGTTCCTGTACGACGCGCTGGGCTCGAAGCTGTTCGAGGCCATCTGCGAGCTGCCCGAGTACTACCCGACCCGCACCGAAGCGGCGATCTTCGCGCGCCACGGCGGCGAGATCGCGCGCGCGGTCGGCCCGGGGACGACGCTGATCGACCTCGGCGCCGGCAACTGCGCCAAGGCGGCGCGCCTGTTCCCGCTGCTGCATCCGGCCCAATACGTCCCGGTCGACATCTCGGCCGACTTCCTGCAGGAGGCCGTCGAGCGCCTGCAGCAGCGCTTCCGCCACATCGAGATGAACGCCCTCGGCATGGACTTTTCCGGCGGCGACTGGCGCCTGCCGGACGTGGTGCGCCACGAGCGCCGCCTGTTCTTCTACCCGGGCTCCTCGATCGGCAACTTCACGCCGGAAGACGCGCTGGCCTTCCTGCGCCGCGTGCGCGCCCAGTGCGGCGCGGACGGCGGCATCCTGATCGGCATCGACCTGGCCAAGGAGCGCGCGGTGCTGGACGCCGCCTACGACGATGCGCTGGGTGTCACGGCCGCCTTCAACCTGAACGTGCTGCGCCACGCCAACCGCCTGCTGGGCGCCGACTTCGACATCCGCGCCTGGCGCCACCACGGCTTCTATAACGAGCGCATGGGCCGGGTCGAGATGCACCTGGAAGCGCGCACCGCGCAGCAGGTGAGCTGGCAGGGCGGCAGCCGCCGCTTCGAGGCCGGCGAGTGCATCCACACCGAGAACAGCTACAAGTACCGGCAAAGCAGCGCGGTCGGACTGCTGGAGCAGGCCGGCTTCGCCGCTTCCGGGGTCTGGACCGACGAGCGCGGATGGTTCGCCGTGATCCACGCGCGCGCGATCCCGCCGGGCGCCATGCACTGACGCCTCGTACCGAGCCACGCGGAGGACATCATGGGAGCGAACGAACACCGCCAGGCCCGCGAGTTCGAGCAGGTGCGCCAGCGCTCGGTGCACCTGGCCGAGCCGCTGTCGGCCGAGGATTGCTGCGCGCAGTCGATGCCGGACGCCAGCCCGGTGAAATGGCACCTGGCCCACACCACCTGGTTCTTCGAGACCTTCATCCTGGAGCCGCGCGAGCGCAATTACCGGCCCTTCCACCCGGCCTTCCGGGTGCTGTTCAACTCCTATTACAACGGCGTCGGCGACAAGCATCCGCGGGCCCAGCGCGGCCTGCTGACGCGTCCCGCCTTCAGCGAAGTGCTGGCCTGGCGCCGCGACGTCGACGCCCGCATCGCGCGCCTGTTGCACGATGCGCCTCAAGACCATGAACTCGCGGCGCTGGTGGAACTGGGCATGCAGCACGAGCAGCAGCACCAGGAACTGATCCTGACCGACCTGAAGCACCTGCTGGCGCAGAACCCGCTGTACCCGGCCTACCTCGATTCGGCGCTGCCCGAATCCTGCCCGGCGGGGGCGCTGGAGTGGCTGGACTTCGAAGGCGGCCTGGCCGAGATCGGCCAGCGCGGCCCCGGCTTCTGCTTCGACAACGAACTGCCGCGCCACCGCCAGTACCTGGCGCCGTTCCGGCTGGCCTCGCGCCTGGCGACCAATGGCGAGTTCCTCGAATTCGTCGAGGCCGGCGGCTACTGCGACCCGGGCCTGTGGCTGTCCGAAGGCTGGGACCGGGTCTGCAGCGGCGAGATCGGCCAGCCCTTCTACTGGCGCAAGGAGGGCGGGCAATGGATGGAGTTCACGCTGCATGGCCTGCAGCCGCTCGACCCGGCGCGGCCCGTCACCCACGTCTCGCTGTACGAAGCCGACGCCTACGCGCGCTGGCGCGGCGCGCGGCTGCCCACTGAAGCCGAATGGGAATTCGCGGCGCGCGACGTCGCGATTTCCTGCGGCGACCTGCACCCGCGCGCGGCCGGCAGCGATGGCCTGGCGCAGATGTTCGGCGAATGCTGGCAGTGGACCAGCAGCAGCTACGCGCCTTACCCCGGCTATGCGCCGGCGCCAGGCGCGCTGGGCGAGTACAACGGCAAGTTCATGGTCAACCAGTACGTGCTGCGCGGCTCGTCCTGCGCCACCCCGCACGGGCACGCGCGCGCCAGCTACCGCAACTTCTTCCCGGCAGGCAGCCGCTGGCAGTTCACCGGCATCAGGCTGGCCAGATGAAGGGCACGCGCGGCCTGCGCCTGCGTCTCCTGAACCGGCGCGCGAATGCTTACATCCTCGGGCATCCGTTCGCCTTCGCGCTGGGGGTGCTGAAAAGCTTCCGGGCCAACCAGGGCCTGCTGCTGGCCGGCGCGGTCGCCTACTACGCGCTGCTGTCGATCGTGCCCTTCCTGATGCTGGTGGTGGTGGTGCTCTCGCACTTCCTCGACGAGGCCGAGCTGCTGCTGACCCTGCGCCGCTACCTCGAGCTGCTGGTGCCCGGTCAGTCGGCCTCGATCGTGGCCGAGGTCGCGCACTTCCTCGACGCGCGCGACCTCATTACCTGGGTGCTGGTCGCCACCATGCTGTTCTTCAGCTCCTTCGCCTTCACGGTGCTGGAAAACGCGATGAGCGTGATCTTCGTGCACCGCGTCGCCGTGCGGCGCCGCCACTTCCTGGTCTCGGCGCTGCTGCCTTACTGCTACATCCTGGCGCTCGGCTTCGGCGTCATGATCGTGACCCTGGTGGCCGGCACCCTGCAGGTGATCGGCACCGAGTACGTCGACCTGTTCGGCCACCGCTGGTCGCTGCATGGGGTGTCGGGCGCCCTGCTGTACCTGCTCGGCCTGGCGGGCGAGATCCTGGTGCTGACCTCGATCTACCTGGTGATGCCGGTCGGCCGGCTGTCGCTGTCGCATGCGCTGGTGGGCGGCGTCACCGCGGCGCTGCTGTGGGAAGCCGCGCGGCACGTGCTGGTGTGGTACTTCTCGACCCTGTCCAAGGTGAACGTCGTGTACGGCTCGATGAGCACCGCCATCGTGGTGATGTTCAGCCTCGAGATCGGGGCGGCGCTGCTGCTGTTCGGGGCGCAGGTGATCGCCGAGTACGAGCGCGTGGGGCAGGGCGGGGCCAAAGGGGAGCCGAAGAAGATGGAGACGCGGCCGCGGGGCAGCGATCGCAATCCATGACCGCCAGCCCGGTGCTCGACCTGCTCAACGCCATTCCACGCAGCCTGATCCTTCCTCCCGCCAACCTGTTCCTGATGATCGTGATCGGTCTCGTGCTCTGGCGCCGCTGGCCGCGCGCCGGGCGCATCATCGCCGGCACGGGGCTGGCATTGCTGGCCTTCCTGTCCACCAACGCCGGCGCGTCGCTGCTCGTCAGGCCGCTGGAAGGATTGACCTCGCCGCTGCTGGCGCCCGAACGCGCCGGCGCCCAGGCGATCGTCGTGCTGGCCGCCGGCCGGCTGCAGGATGCGCCCGAATACGGCGGCCGCGATGTGCCCGACTACCTTGCCCTGGCGCGGCTGCGCTACGCGGCGCATCTGCAGCGGCGCACGGGGCTGCCCATCCTCGTCAGCGGCGGCGTCGGCGCGCAAGCCGGCCCTCCCGGCCTGCGCGCCAGCGCGCTGGCGGATGCGATGGCGCTCGCCTTGCGCGAGGACTTCGGCGTGCCGGTCAGGTGGATCGAAGCGCGGTCGCGCGACACGGGCGAAAACGCGGCGTTCAGCGCCGCGATGCTGCGGCCGCCGGGCGTCCGGCGCATCCTGCTCGTGACCGACGCCATGCACATGCCGCGCGCCCGCATGGCGTTCGAACGTGAAGGACTGGATGTGGTCGGCGCACCGACCATGTTCTTCGGCGACCAGGCGCGCTCGGCCGGGGCCTGGGTGCCCAGCGCCGAGGGAATGCGCCGCTCCTGGTATGCGATGTACGAACTGCTCGGTCTTGCCTGGTACCGGCTGCGCTTCGCAGCCAGGCCATGACCGGCTAGGCGCCGTCCCGCAAGGCCAGCGGCACCGCCCGCGCCCAGCGGTTCGAGGACAGCGAGAACGTCAGCGCCCGCACCTGGTGATACCAGCCGGCCGGCACGTACAGCATGTCGCCCGGCTCGACCACGACCTCGACGATCGCGGCCTGGCGCGCCAGCGGGAAGGCGTCGAAATCCGGCGCTTCCGGATCGAAGGGTGAGCCGAACAGGACGGGGTTCGCTTCCCGGGTGTAGAGGAATGCGTCGTGGTGCGGCGGCGCCAGGAAGATCCGTTTGCGGCCCCAGATCTGCGCGAAGATATTGTCGTCGTAGTCGCAGTGCAGCGGCGTGACGGTGCGCGCGGGGCCGAGCCAGAAGCGCGGCGGTCCCATCTTGTCGAACCAGGCGGGCCAGTGGCACATGGCGTTCAGCTCGCGCAGTTCGAGGTTGCCGACATAAGGGGGAAGATCGCCGGCGGGGGCCGCACTCAGGTCGAGGTACTCGCGCAGGGACATGTCGCGCATCGCGCGGTCCGGCGCGAAGGCGGTCGCCACGTAGTCGCCGACCCGCGCCCGCACCGGCACCTCGCCGAAGCGTTCGCGCAGCGCCTGCGGGGTCAGCGAACACAAGGGCCAGCGCCCGACCACGCCGGACACCAGGAAGGGCAGGCCCGCGGCGGCGCGGGCGCGGAAGGCCGCGCCATCGAGCCGGCCCAGGCGCGGCACTTCGGTAATCAGCGGCAGATCGCGGGCGGCCGAACGAATCGCCTCGCGCATCGCCTGGATCGACGACACGCCGCGCACCTGCGCCGCCTTCTGTTCGCGCGCCGCCGCCGGCGACAACTCCAGCCGCGGCGGCAGGCGCTTCAGGGTACTGCCTTCGCTCATCAGGCCGCGCGCGCGACCGGCTGCTGGTCCTGCCCAGCCATGGCGAGGTGGCGGTTCACCGCCGACAGCACGGCCTTGAACGACGCGGTCAGGATGTTGCTGTCGATGGCGGCGCCGAACAGGGTCGGGCCGTTACCGACGCGCAGTTCGACGTAGCAGGCCGCCTTCGCATCGGCGCCCGAGCCGATCGCGTGCTCGTGGTAGTCCATCAGGCGGATGTCCAGGCCGATCGCATTCACGAAGGCGTCGATCGGGCCGTTGCCCTGGCCGGCATGGTGTTTGGTCACGCGCTCGTGCTCGACCGAGGCGTCGATCTCGACGCGGTGTTCGCCTTCGCTGTCCTCGGCCATGCGGTGCGAGACGTAGCGGTAGGCCGGGTTCTGCTGGTCGAAGTATTCGCGGGCGAACAGGGCGTGGATATCGGACGCCGCGACTTCGGTGCCGGTGGCGTCGGCGTGGCGCTGGACCACGCGCGAGAACTCGATCTGCAGGCGGCGCGGCAACTCCAGCCCGTATTCCTGCTCCAGCAGGTAGGCCATGCCGCCCTTGCCGGACTGGCTGTTGACGCGGATGACGGCGTCGTAGCTGCGGCCCAGGTCGGCCGGGTCGATCGGCAGGTAGGGCACTTCCCAGAGCGCGTCGCTCTTCTGCACCGCGAAGCCCTTCTTGATCGCGTCCTGGTGCGAGCCGGAGAAGGCCGTGAACACCAGGTCGCCGACATACGGATGGCGCGGGTGGACCGGGATCTGGTTGCACTCTTCGACCAGTTGGCGGACGCTGTCGATGTCCGAGAAGTCCAGGCCCGGGTGCACGCCCTGGGTGTAGAGGTTCAGGGCCAGGGTAACCAGGTCGACGTTGCCGGTGCGTTCGCCATTGCCGAACAGGCAGCCTTCGACGCGGTCGGCGCCGGCCATCACGGCCAGTTCGGCGGCCGCCACGGCCGTGCCGCGGTCATTGTGCGGGTGGACGCTGATCACCAGGCTGTCGCGGCGCTCCAGGTGGCGCGACATCCATTCGATCTGGTCGGCGTAGACGTTCGGGGTGCTGGCCTCGACGGTCGAGGGCAGGTTGACGATCAGCTTGTTCTCCGGGGTCGGCTGCCAGGTTTCGCTGACGGCGTCGACGATGCGCTTCGAGAATTCCAGCTCGGTGGTCGAGAACGACTCCGGCGAATACTCCAGGCCCCAGCGGGTTTCCGGATGCTGCGCGACCAGTTCCTTGATCAGGCGGGTGCCGTTCACGGCAATCTGCACGATCTCGTCCTGGCTCATGCCGAACACCACGCGGCGGAACACCGGCGCCACCGAGTTGTAGACGTGGACGATGGCGCGCTTGGCGCCGATGCAGGATTCGACGGTGCGGCGGATCAGCTCTTCGCGCGCCTGGGTCAGCACGATGATGGTGACGTCATCCGGGATGCGGTTTTCTTCGACCAGCATGCGCACGAAGTCGAAGTCGGTCTGCGAGGCGGACGGGAAGCCCACTTCGATCTCCTTGATCCCGATCTGCACCAGCTTCTCGAAGAAACGCAGCTTCTTTTCCGGGCTCATCGGCTCGATGAGCGCCTGGTTGCCGTCGCGCAGGTCGGTGCTCATCCAGACCGGCGGCTGGGTGATGACACGGCTCGGCCACTGGCGGTCGGCCAGCGGGACGGCAGGGAAGGGACGGTATTTGGCGGCGGGATTGGTCAACATGGTGGAGCTCCTGGTATGTGCTGAATCTGGACGAAAGACGGTGATCTCGGTGTGGCGCGGGCTGCCGGACGGGCCACGGAACGCTAGGCCCGGCAACCGATCGGTAGCGATAGCAACAGCGATGCGGAGGACGGCAGCGCGCGTTCGCCGGCAATCAGCTCGGAGGCTCCGGCGGTGGTGATGACAGGTGTGAAATCGGTGGCTAACATCGGTACAACTTTCCTTGGGCTACGGGTTCCGGCGGGGAGCCGGGCGGACAACGGCGGCGATTTACGCGCGTAGTAGCAGGCCTGCCAGCGATAGCGCGCTGGTCAGCGGTAGGGAAGTCGACAGAGGCATTTGGGAGAACATTTCTTCACTCTATGTGAATATTGTTTGGTGTGTCAAGCCTTTATTGCGGTGGCGTTTGGTCTTCGCGACAATATTTCTCAAAAGATTGTTGCGGCCAATCATGCTTTGGATGTCAACGCGGTGCCAGAGTACACGCTTGCGCCGCGACAAATCGCACTCCCGGGGAGGCATCATGCCCATACTGAACGGCCTAGACACGACCATGGAGCTCACCCGCCACGCCGAGGCGCTGAAAGCCCGGGGCTACGACTTCGTGCTGCGCTACTACGGCAACAACGCGGCCAAGAACCTGTCGCTGGGGCGAGGCGCGCGCGCCCAGGGCCTGGCGGACGGCGCCCAGGCCTTCCGCATGGCGCAGGAAAGCATCGGCCAGCCCTCGTACCGGGTCGGCGTGTACGGCTCGGGACTGTGCTGCGGGACCCTGGTCGAGCGCGGCATCGCGAGCCTGAGCTGGCTGTCGCAGTCCAGCGGATTCGCCGGCTTGCGGCAATACGCCGACCAGAAGCGCTAGGACCTCATCCAGATGCTGCCGGCGCGCATCGTCGGCGCCGACGGCATCGTGCTCGGCGTCGACCCCGACGCCACCCATCCGGAGCGCGACGCCGGGCTGTTCCGCGTCCAGCTCACGAGGCCCGGGTCATAAGCTCTTGTAGACCACGCCTTCCTTCATCACGAACTTCACCTGTTCGAGCTGGTGGATGTCGCGCAGCGGATCGCCCTCGACCGCGACGATGTCGGCCGCGAAGCCGGGCGCCACCTGGCCCAGCCGGGCCGGCTGGTCGAGCAGCGCGGCGGCATGGACGGTGGCGGCGCGGATGGCGTCGATCGGCCTCATCCCGGCTTCCACCATGTAGCCGAATTCCTTCGCGTTCTGCCCGTGCGGGAACACGCCGGCGTCGGTGCCGAAGGCGATCTTCACGCCGGCCTTGTAGGCGCGCGCGAAGGTGGCCTGCAGCTGCGGGCCGATGGCGGCGGCCTTCGGGCGCACCAGCGGCGAATAGTAGGTCGGGTCCCTGGCCTTGTCGGCCACGAAGCGTCCGGCCGAGATGGTCGGCACGTACCAGGCGCCCATCTTCTTGAACAGGGCGATGCTTTCCTCGTCCATCAGGGTGCCGTGCTCGATCGAGTCGACCCCGGCGCGCAGGGCGCGCTTCAGGCCTTCGGCGCCGTGGGCGTGGGCGGCGACGCGGAAGCCGTAGTCCTTCGCGGTGCCGACGATGGCGCGCAGCTCGTCCTCGGTGTACTGCGAGTTCTGGCCGTTGGCGGCCTGGCTCAGCACCCCGCCGGTGGCGGTCACCTTGATCAGGTCCGCGCCTTCCTTGTAGCGGGCGCGCACGGCTTGCCTGCCTTCGTCCGGGCTGCCGATCACGCCTTCCATCGGGCCCGGCGTGCCGATCGCATGGCTCAGGCGGTGCGACAGGTTGTTGGTCTGGTCGGCGTGGCCGCCCATGGTGGCGATCGCGTTCCCGGCGGTGAACATGCGCGGTCCCGGGATCGTGCCGGCATTGATGGCGCGCTTGAGCGAGACGTTCAGCGCATCCTGGGCGCCGAGGTCGCGCACCGTGGTGAAGCCGGCCATCAGCGTGCGGCTGGCGTAGCCCACCGAACGGTAGGCCAGGTCGGGCGCATCGGCGGTCAGGCGGTCGCGGTAGTCCTCGATCAGCGGCTGGGTCTCGCTGGTGAGGTGCACGTGCATGTCGATCAGGCCCGGCAGGCAAGCGTGGCGCGACAGGTCGACGTGGCCGGCGCCGCCCGGGCTGCCCGTCATCGGGCCGACCGACTTGACGGTGCCGTCCTCGATCACGATGCTGACCTTGTCAACCCAGGCGCCGCTCTTCACGTCCAGCAGGCGGCCGCAGTCGACCGTCTGGGTGGCCGCGCAGGCCGCATGTCCCGCGCCACTCATGGCCAGCAGCAGGCCCGCCTTGTAAAGCTTGTTCATCCCGTCTCCTCTCGTAGGGTCGAAAAAAAGGCCTTCCTGCGTTGGGAAGGCCTTGTCTGCAGCTGGGGAAAGTTTAACCCAACGCTCAGCGGACCGTCACCCTGGCTTCGCCCGCCTGCATGCGCCCGATCACGGCCGCGTGGCCGAAGCCTTCGCGCGCGAACAGGGCCAGCACTTCGTCGACGCTGTCCGGGTCGCAGGACACCAGCAGGCCGCCGGAAGTCTGCGGGTCGGTCAGCAGCACGCGCTGGGTATCGTTGACGCCCGCGCCGAGTTCGACGTCGTGGCCGTAGGCGTCCCAGTTGCGGCCGGAGGCGCCGGTGAAGAAGCCATCGTGGGCCAGCTGCTCGACGCCCGGCAGCAGCGGGATCTTCGCCATGTCGAGTTGCGCGCTCAAGCCAGCGCCGCGCGCCAGTTCCAGCAGGTGGCCCAGCAGGCCGAAGCCGGTGACGTCGGTCAGCGCGTGCACGCCGTCGAGTTCCGCCAGCGCCTTGCCCGGCTTGTTCAGCTTGGTGGTGTTGGCGATCATGGCCGCATAGCCTTCCGCATCCAGCTTGTCCTTCTTCAGCGCGGCCGACAGCACGCCCACGCCCAGCGGCTTGCCGAGGACCAGGACATCGCCCGCGCGCGCGTCGGCGTTGCGCTTGACTTTGGACGGATGCACCAGGCCCATCACCACCAGCCCGTAGATCGGTTCGACCGAATCGATGGTGTGGCCGCCGGCGATGGGGATGCCGGCTTCGGCGCAGATCGATTCGCCGCCCTGGATGATCTTGCCGATCGTATCCAGCGGCAGCTTGTTGACCGGCATGCCGACCAGGGCCAGGGCCATGATCGGCGTGCCGCCCATCGCGTACACGTCGGAGATCGCGTTGGTGGCGGCGATGCGGCCGAAGTCGAACGGATCGTCGACGATGGGCATGAAGAAGTCGGTGGTGGCGATCAGGGCCTGCTCGTCGTTCAGCTTGTAGACGGCGGCGTCGTCGGCGGTCTCGATCCCGACCATCAGTTCCTTCGGCACCGGGAAGCCGGTCGATTTCTTCAGGATCTCGGACAGCACGCCGGGCGCGATCTTGCAGCCGCAGCCGCCGCCGTGCGAGAAGGAGGTGAGTTTGATGGCTTGGTCAGGAGTGGTCATGGGATGGCTCGTCAAGGAGTGCGTAAAAGGAGATTATCCACCAGGTCGAGCAGCGCTGCTCGTTCCCTGGCCGGAGCAAACAAAGGACGGCGCGCCGCGCACTGGCGCAGCAGCCGTTCGCGGAAGCGGACGTCGATGGCGACGCGGTCGATCAGGCGCGCCAGCGCGGCGGCATCCCCCAGCGGGAACAGGCCGGCGTAGTCCTCGCCCAGCATGCCGCGGTTGCCCCCGATATCGGAAGCCAGCACCGGCACGCCGCTCGTGACCGCCTCGATGATCACGTTGGCGCCGCCTTCCATGCGCGAGCAGATCGCCATCGCGCGGCAGCGGGCCAGCCGTCGCCGGGCGGCCATGTGAGGCAGGGCGCCCAGCCAGCGGTAGCGCGGTTCTTCGAGCCGGGTTTCGCGCGCCGCCTGCCCGAGCGCCGGGTCGAGCGCCCCGCCCACGTGCAGCAGGCGCACCCCGGGCGCCGTCACCAGGCGGCTCGCCCGCATGAAGGTGAGCGGGTCTTTTTCTTCGCGCAGGTGGCCGATCATGGCGACGTCGCAGCTGCCCGCGCGGGCGCGCGCCGGGCGCATGGGCGGGGCCGACTGGTAGATCACGCGGGCCTTGGCGCCTTCGGCCGGAGCCAGTTCGTCCAGCCCCTGCGGCTGCAGCAGCACCAGGGCCGTGGCGTGGGCGAGCGAGGCGCGCGCGGCGGCGTCGTCACGGATGTCGCGGTACAGGTCGGTGCCGGTCAGCGCCAGCACGCTGGGCCGGTCCGGGTGCGCCTCGGCGAAGGCGGCCAGCGCGGCGGCGGAGCGGCGCGCGTGCAGGGCGATCATCAGGTCGGGCGCCGGCTGGCCTTGCTCCCATCCCCGCGCGACCGTGACGCGCGCGCGCGCGGACAGGTGGCGCATCCAGCGGCTGGCGGTCTGCCAGTTGCCGTTGTTCTCGCGGGCGGAGGCGGGGCTGACGATGAGGATGTGGGGGCGCGCCATCGGTTTTGGGAAGACTTTCGTGAAAACGATCGTAGAATGCCCGCATGGACCACTTTGACCCATCTTTCCGGCACGCCGGACCAGACCGGCTGGCAAGCATGCTGCGGGATGCGCGGCATTATACGCTGGCGCTGTTCGATACCCTTGCGGAGGCCGGCTATGCCGATGCCGCGCGCGTTCCGCGCCTCCCCATCATCAATCCGCCCCTGTGGGAGCTTGGCCATACGGCCTGGTTTGCCGAATGGTTCGTGCTGCGCGCCGCCAGCAGCAGCCGGCCGGGCGATGCCGCCGGCCACAGCCTGCTGGCGCGCGGCGACGACTGGTTCGATTCGAACCTGGTGGCGCACCGCACGCGCTGGGCGCTCGACCTGCCCGCGCCGGGCGCGATCCAGACCTATTGCGAGGAAGTGCTGGAGCGGATCCTCGAGCGCCTGGCCGCCGAGTCGGATGGCGATGCGGCACTGTACCCCTACCGCCTCGCGCTGGCGCATGAGGACATGCATGGCGAAGCCCTGCTGTACACGCTGCAGACCCTGGGCGTGGCGCTGCCCGGCGCGATGACCGGGACCATGCCGGCGCCGCTGCCGGCAGGGGAGATCGCCTTCGCCGGCGGCAGCTTCCTGCGCGGCGGCGACCAGTCGCGCGGCTTCGTGTTCGACAACGAGAAAGACTCGGCGGTGTGCCGCGTGGCGCCGTTCGCGATCGACGCCGGGTTGGTGACGAATGCCCGTTACCTGGCTTTCGTCGAAGACGGCGGCTACCAGGATGCGCGGCACTGGTCCGAGGCGGGCCTGGCATGGCTGATGGAGTCGGCCCGTTCTGCGCCGCGTTACTGGCGGCGCGGCGACGACGGACGGTGGCAGCAATTGCGCTTCGGCCGCCGCGTGGCGCTCGCGCCGGATGCGCCGGTGCGCCACCTGACCCTGCACGAAGCCCAGGCCTTCTGCCGCTGGAGCGGCCGGCGCCTGCCGCTCGAAGCGGAATGGGAGTTCGCGGCCGCGTCCGCGCATCCGCATTTCAAATGGGGCGACCTATGGGAATGGACGGCCACACCCTTCCTGCCCTATGCCGGCTTTGCGCCGGACCGCTACCTGGAGTATTCGGCGCCCTGGTTCGGCAGCCGGCAGGTGCTGCGCGGGGCATCCTTCGCCACGCCGGCGCGCTTCCGCAGCCCGGCATTCCGGAATTTCTTCACGCCCGGGCGCGACGACATCTTCAACGGCTTTCGCACCTGCGCGCCCTGAGCGGCCGGGCGCCTGAGCGCAGGCGAAAAAAAAGGCTGCCGAAGCAGCCTTTTTTCATTCAAGCGAACGATCAGCGATCGCCGAAAGTGCGGCGGGCGTTGTCCGCCGAACGCGGGTGCGAGGAGCGGTAGCCGCCTTCGCGCGGTGCGCTGTCGCGGCGCGGGGCGCTTTCGCGGTTGTAGCCGCCGGCAGGACGGCTTTCACGGTTGAAGCCACCCTCGCGGCGCTGGCCTTCGCCCTCGGCGCGGAAGCCGCCTTCGCCACGATAACCACCTTCGCTGCGGAAGCCGCCTTCGCGCGGGCCCGAGCCCGGCTTGTGGAAGCTGCGCTGGCCGGGTTTTGCCGAGCCGTTGCGGCCGTCGCCCGGCTTCCAGCCCGGACGGTTGCCCGAACGTGCCGGCGCCGAACGCTTCGGCTCGAAGCCTTCGACCACGTCGACCGGGATGGTCTGCTTGGTGAAGCGTTCGATGCGCTTGACGTTGATGCCTTCAGCATGGTTCACCAGCGACACGGCGATGCCGTTGCGGCCGGCGCGGCCGGTACGGCCGATGCGGTGCACGTAGTCTTCCGGGAACTTCGGCAGGTCGTAGTTCACCACGTGGGTGATGGTCGGCACGTCGATGCCGCGCGCGGCGACGTCGGTGGCGACCAGCACCTTCACCTGGCCGCGGCGCATGCTGTCCAGGGTGCGGTTGCGCGCGCCCTGGTGCATGTCGCCGTGCAGGGCGGCGGCCGCGAAACCGGCAATGTTCAGGCGGTCGGCGATCATGTCGGCGTCACGCTTGGTGGCGGTGAACACCACGGCCTGGTCCAGCGTCTCGTCGCGCAGCAGGTGGTCGAGCAGGCGGTTCTTGTGCGACAGGTCGTCGACGAAGTGCACCTTCTGCGTGATGTTCTCGTGGCGCTTGGTGCCGCTGGCGATCTGGATCACCATCGGATCCTTGGTGATGCGGCGCGCCATGTTGCCGACCACGCCGTCCAGGGTGGCCGAGAACAGCATGGTCTGGCGCGAATCCGGGGTCGCGGCGACGATCTTCTCGATGTCTTCGATGAAGCCCATGTCGAGCATGCGGTCGGCTTCGTCCAGCACCAGGATCTCGAGCTGGGAGAAATCGATCTTGCCGGATTCCATGTGGTCGATCAGGCGGCCCGGGGTCGCCACCAGGATTTCAGGATTCTTCGACAGCAGTTGCATCTGCTTCGGGTAGGGCATGCCGCCCAGGATCGACACGGCGCGGATGCGGCGCATGAAAGCCGTGTACTGCTCGGTGGCGCTGGTGACCTGCAGGGCCAGCTCGCGGGTCGGGGTCAGGACCAGCATTTTCGGCTGGGCCGGCTTGAAACGGACGCGCTCGCCGCGTGCCTTGGCGGCCTGCGCTTCCTGGGCCGGGGTGCGGCCCGCCGGGGCTGCTTCCTGGTTGGCGAATTTGTTCAGGGCCGGCAGCATGAATGCGGCGGTCTTGCCCGAACCGGTTTGCGACGATACCAGCAGGTCGCGGCCAGCGATACCTGCAGGAACAGCCTGCTCCTGTACCGGGGTCGGCTTTTCATAGCCGGCAACCGACACTGCTTTGACGATGGACGTGTGTAAGCCTAGTGCTTCAAAACTCATTGTTTAATGTACTCTCGGTATAAATCGGTGAGCGCTACGCTATTCAACAGCGGAACGCGAAATAGCAACGCGGGCCAACAATACGAAATGACTTAGAAACGAAAGAAATTTCGGCACAAAAGCTTTGCGCCGGGACGGTGCCTTTGGAACAAACGGCACGCAGGGCGGGAGGGCTTTATGGAAAGGTATCTTGCTACGATACCTGGGCTTGCGAAGCTTGCTAGTTGTACTGCTGATTTACTTCTGGTGCATTGTCGCGGCGACTTGATCGCGAACGCATTTTGCAACGCACAAACGACACTATACAGTAGTTTCGAAAAGCGTGCACGGCCTGCGCGAAACGTGCAGGCCGGTTGGCGGATGGGGATTGCCGCAGTGCAGCGTGGCGGCGAGCTGGCGGATCAGCGGTGCTTGCGGCCGTGGGCGTTCACCTGCGGCTTGTTGCCGCCCGAGACGCGGCTCTTGATGCGGGCCACGGCGTTGGCCGCGCTGGCCTTGATGCGCTGGGCGCCGCTCAGCTTCTGGCCCTTGCGCTTGCTGTCGCCGCGGTCGGCTTCGAGCGCGATCTGGGCGTTCTCGACGATGTTTTCGGCGATGTCGGAGGCGGTCGAGGTGCTGGTCTTCGGCACCAGGATGGTCGAGCCGGCCTTCAGGCGCATCTGCGGCGGGATATTGTTGGCCTGGCGGATGACTTCCGGCGTGGTGCCGAACTTCGAGGCCAGCGAGGCGATCGTTTCCTTGGCGCCCGTGATCTTGTGCGTGGTCCAGGACGACAGCGCGTGGCCCCACTGCGCCAGGTTCAGGTGGAATTTCTCGGCGTTCTCTTTCGGCAGCAGGATCTTGGTCGATTCGCCGGTGATCACCGGCTTCTTGAACTGCGGGTTCAGGGCCTTGAATTCGTCGATCGACATTTCCGCCAGCTGGGCGGCCACGGCCAGGTCGATGTCCGAGGTCTTGTCGACGGTGGTGAAGTAGGGCTGGTTGTCGATGACCGGCAGGCTCACGCCGTACTGGCCCGGATTCGCGATGATGTTCTTGACCGCCTGCAGCTTCGGCACGTAGTTGCGGGTCTCGGCCGGCATCAGCTCGGCGAGGCTCTCGAAGTCGGTCGGCTTGCCGGCCGCGCGGTTTTTCTGGATCGCCTTCTGGACATTGCCTTCGCCCCAGTTATAGGCGGCCAGGGCCAGTTGCCAGTCGCCGAACATGGTGTACAGGCGCTGCAGGTAGGTGAGGGCGGCGTCGGTCGAGGCCAGCACGCCGCGGCGCTCGTCCTTGAACATGTTCTGCTTCAGGTTGAAGTCGCGGCCGGTGCCCGGTACGAACTGCCACAGGCCGGAAGCGTCCGCGGTCGACAGCGCCTGCGGGTTGAAGGCCGATTCGATCACCGGCAGCAGCGCCAGTTCGGTCGGCATGCCGCGCTTTTCCAGTTCCTGCACCACGTGGTACAGGTAGAGCGATGCGCGGCCCGAGGTGCGCGCCAGGTATTCCGGACGGCTGGCGTACCACTGGACGTGCTTGGCCACCAGGTTGTTGTCGACATCGGGAATGGCGTAGCCGCTGCGGATGCGGGCCCACAGGTCGGGGTCCTTGTAGTCGTCGGCCTTGATCGCAGCCAGGGACGCGGGCAGGGCAGCCTTGGCGCTTGCCGCCGCGCCGATGCCGGGGTTGCTTTGCGTGATCGTGCTCGGGGCACTGTCAGCGGCATGGCTGATCGCGGGGGCCAACAGGATCGCGAGGGCCAGGGCTTGGGTGGTGCGAGTCGTTTCGTACATAGCTTTCCAGTGTTGCGTCCAGGAACATTCAGGACTGACGATTAAGGGGGCAGTGTAAGGACCAGTTAGCGCGGCAGTCAAGGAATATGTCGGCTTGGTTACAAATTTCTTTGGCTACTATTTTTGTCAACACAAGCTTGTGATTTGACAATTCCTTAAGGGGTATCTCTTGCTTTTCGGTGGTTTCGCTGGGAAATTTTCCTTCCGGAAAAGCATACCCCTGGGGTATGATAAAAAACCTGCTCATGGGTGGTCCCCTCGCAAGGCATTTTTGTAGCCGCTTCGACAAGCCTGGAATCGCCCCGAAAACCTAATACCAGCGGCACTGCCCGCGCCTGCCAAGTTACCCCGGCTTGCCAGTCCATCTATGAGGGCACGCAAAGTGCGCGTACAATGCCGTCTCTGCGCACCGCGCTTTTTGCCCTGTGCGCAGCGTTTTTTGTAACCTTGGAAAGAAGCACCATGAGCACTGCCAACCTCAACGCTGACGATGACGAGATCATCGCCGCCACCCGGCGCTGGCTGGAACGCGCCGTCATCGGCCTGAACCTGTGTCCGTTCGCGAAGGCGGTGTACGTGAAGGAGCAGGTGCGCTACGTGGTGTCGCCGGCCCGTACCCCGGAAGAGCTGCTCGAAACCCTGATGAACGAACTGCAGGACCTGGCCGACACCGATCCGGAAAAGACCGACACGACCCTGCTGATCCATCCCTTCGTGCTGAACGATTTCCTGGATTTCAACGAATTCCTGGACGTGGCCGACGCCGCGGTGGAAGACATGTCGCTCGACGGCGAGCTGCAGGTGGCCAGCTTCCATCCGGACTACCAGTTCGCCGACACCGACCGGAACGACATTTCGAACTACACCAACCGCGCGCCATACCCGATCCTGCAGCTGCTGCGCGAGGAAAGCATCGACCGCGCCGTGGAAGCCTTCCCGGAAGCCGAGGCGATCTTCGAGAAGAATATCGAGACCATGGAGGAGCTCGGCCACGAAGGCTGGGACAAGCTCGATGTCGGACCGGCCCGCTGATCCTATGGGCGCGCCATTCCCGGAACGTCCGGACACGCCTTGCGTGGCAGTCTGCTCGACCACCTTCGACGAGATCTGCCGCGGCTGCGGCCGCACGGTGGTCGAAGTGGCGCACTGGGTGTCGATGACGCCCGAGCAGAAGGAAGTGGTGTGGCAGCGCATCCTGGCGCAGGGCTACCCGCGCCGCAATACCTGAAATTCGGGGTCAGAGCACATTTTTCGAAAAATTCGGGGTCAGAGCGATTTATTTGCCTCTTCCGGATACGCCTCCGATGGTCCGCCAACAGCCAGCTTCCCCAGTACGTTATTGGACGGGAGCTATTGCCAAAAAAAGTGCAAAAAAGTGCTCTGACCCCGAATTAGTCCGAAAAAGTGCTCTGACCCCGAATTTTTAGAAGCTGCCGATGAAGTCGCGCTTGCCGATTTCCAGCCCGTTATGGCGCAGGATGTCGTAGGCGGTCGTCGCGTGGAAGAAGAAGTTCGGCAGCGAGTAGTGCAGCAGGTAGGGCTGGCCCCTGAACTGGCGCTGGTTGGCGCCGGTGCCGACCGTCACCTCGCGGTCGGCGCTGTCCTCGATCGCTTCGCGCGGCACGCTGTCGATGAAGGCCAGGGTCTTCGCGATGCGCTCCTGCAGGCCGGCGAAATCGGTTTCGACGTCTTCGTAGCGCGGCACTTCGATCCCGCCCAGGCGCGCCACCGTGCCCTTGGCGAAATCGGCCGCCACCTGCACCTGGCGCAGCAGGGGGAACATGTCCGGGAACAGGCGCGCCTGCAGCAGCGCCTGCGGGTCGATCTTCTTCAGGTCGGCGTGCGACTCGGCCTTTTCCAGGATCGCCGCCAGGCTGCCCAGCACTTGCCGGAACACCGGCACGGATGCGGAATACATCGACAAGCTCATCTTCCTTACTCCTCTCTATATTAGTAGACACGCATCATAGCAACCCTGAAACGTGGTTGCACGAACACGCTCGATGCCCGCAGGTGTTGCCGCTAACGACAAATTGCTGACTTGTGGAAACTTTGTGTGCATAATCTGCCAACACAGTTTGCCCATGTTGACCAACGCCACCGCCACGGGGCGCCGCCCGCCTGTCATGTCCGCACCGCATTTCATGTCCAGAATCGCCAAGCGCCTGCTGCCCTCGCGCCTGCTGCGGCTGTACGGTCGTTCATTGTACGGCGCGCTGCTGCTGATGGTATTCGGCGGGCTGGCGGTGCCGGCCCTGGTGGGCAGCTACTTCCTGGTCGGCGTGCAGGAACGCCAGGCCGCGCGCGCCAACCTCGACGAGACCCTGCAGCGCAACGCCGACATCCTCGCCCTCGGCATGCAGGAATCGCTGTGGAACATGAACGCCGATGCCGCCCGTTCGCTGGTCGACTCCGTGATGCGCGACCCGGCCGTGCTGCACGTGCAGGTGCGCGCCCAGGCGAATGACGAATTCCTCGACCAGCGCGCCGAAGCCGTGCCCGAAGGCCACGTGTTCCGCGCCGAGCGGACCGTGGTGGTGCACGGCCAGCCGATCGGCCAGGTGCTGGTCGAGATGGACGACAGCCGCAGCCAGCACGAGCTGCGCGCCAAGCAGTGGCGCTATGCCGGCGTGCTGGCGGTGCAGCTGGCGGTCTCGCTGCTGCTGATCGTGCTGGTGCTGAAGCGCCGCCTGCTGGCGCCGCTGCGCAGCCTGACCGGTTTTTCCGACACCCTGTCGCGCGGCGACTTCGACGCCCCGCTGGTGCTGGCCTCGCGCGACGAGCTGGGGCTCCTCGGCGCGCAGATGGAGCGCATGCGGATCGCGATCCGCGAGCTGTTCGCCGACATCGGCCGGCGCGAGGAGCGCTTCCGCACCATCGTGACCCAGGTCCCGGGCGCCGTGTTCCGCGCCCGTCCCGGCGGCGCCATCGACTTCGTCAGCGACGCCATCGAGGGGATCGCCGGCTACCCGGCGCGCCTGTTCATGAATTCCACCACCGACCGCTGGTCCGACATCGTCGCGCCCGAGGACCGCCGCATGCGCCGGCGCCAGGTGAAGGAGGCGGTGCTGGCCGCGCTGCCCTACGAGATCGAATACCGGATCGTCGACGCCGACGGGGTCGAGCGCTGGGTGCTGGAGAGCGGCCAGCCGGTGGCCCAGGGCGGCAATGCCGCCTACTGGATCGACGGGATCATCTCCGACATCGGCGAACGCAAGCACAACGAGATGCGCATCGAAGCCCTGCTGGCCGAGCAGGGCGCGGTGCTCGATTCGGTCATGTTCGGCATCCTGCACGTGCGCGAGCGGCGCGTGGTCTCGGCCAACCGCCGCTTCGACGAGATGTTCGGCTATGCCGAGGGCGAGCTCGACGGCGATTCCGTGCTGGCGCTGTTCCTCACGCCGGAAGACTGCGAGGACGCCCTGCGCGCCAGCTTCCCGGTGCTGGCGGAGGGCGGCGAGTTCAACGAAGAGCGCCAGTTCCGGCGCCGCGACGGCAGCCGCTTCTGGTGCATGACCAGCGGCCGCGCGCTCGATCCCGAGCGCCCCGACCAAGGCGCCATCTGGGTGTTCGCCGACGTCACCGAGCGCCGCCAGGCCGAAGAAAAGGCGCGCCTGGCCGCCACGGTGCTCGAGCACATCGCCGACGGCGTGATGGTGATCGACGTGCACGGCCGGATCGTCGCCACCAACCCGGCCTATACCCAGATCACCGGCTATACCGAGAGCGAGGCGGTGGGTACGGAATCCGGCCTGACGCGCGCCAGCTTGGCCAGCAGCGCCGGCCACGATCCGGAATTCTACGACGGCCTGTGGCGCGACCTGGCGGAGATCGGCTTCTGGCGCGGCGAGATCTGGAGCACCCGCAAGAACGGCGAGGTCTTCCTCGAGTGGCTGACGGTGTCCGCGGTGCGCGACGACCATGACACGGTCACCCATTACGTCTGCGTGTTCAGCGACATCACCAAGCTGAAGGAATCGCAGGAAAAGCTGGACCACCTGGCCCACCACGATGCGCTGACCGGCCTGCCGAACCGCCTGCTGTTCCACGACCGCCTGCAGCACGCGATGGTGCGCGCGGCGCGCGGCGGGGAGCAGCTGGCCGTGATCTTCATCGACCTGGACCGCTTCAAGAACGTCAACGACACCCTCGGCCACCACGTCGGCGACGAGCTGCTCAAGCAGGTCGCGGCATCGCTGTCGGGCTGCCTGCGCGACGGCGACACCCTGGCGCGCCTGGGCGGCGACGAATTCATCGTGCTGCTGGAAGGCGTCGACGGCGAACGCGGCGCGCGCATGGTGGCGGAAAAGCTGATGCGCCTGTTCGAGCAGCCGGTGCTGGTGTCGGAGTACGAGCTGTTCATCACCGGCAGCGTCGGCATCAGCCTGTTCCCGCAGGATGCCTGCGACCTGAACGTCCTGATCCGCAATGCCGACGTCGCCATGTACCAGGCCAAGGCGCGCGGCCGCAACGGCTATGCCTTCTACGCGCCGTCGATGGACGGCGACGGCGTCGAACGCCTGCGCCTGGAAGCGCTGCTGCGCCGCGCGATCGAGAAGAACGAGATCTGGCTGGCCTACCAGCCCCAGGTCGAGATCGACAGCGGGCGCCTGATCGGGGTCGAGGCCCTGGTGCGCTGGAACAGCGCGGAGCTGGGCCAGGTCGGGCCGGACCGCTTCATCCCGCTGGCCGAGGACATCGGCTTCATCAACCAGCTCGGCGCCTGGGTGCTGGAAGAGGCGTGCCGCCAGATGGTGAGCTGGGACCAGGCCGGCATGGTCGTGCCGAAGATGGCGGTCAACCTGTCGGCGCGCCAGTTCGACCGCGTCGGCCTGGCCGGCCAGGTGGAACGCGTGCTGCGCGAGACCGGCCTGCCGCCGCACCGCCTGCAACTGGAAGTGACCGAGTCGGTGATCATGAACACCGGCGACGCCATGCAGTATATTAATGAGCTGCACGCGATCGGCGTCGAACTCGCGATCGACGATTTCGGCACCGGCTACTCCTCGCTGGCCTACCTGAAGCAGCTGCCGGTGCAGACGCTGAAGATCGACCGCAGCTTCATCAAGGACATCTCGACCGATGCCAACGATGAAGCGATCGCGATCGCCATCATCCAGCTCGGCAAGAGCATGAACCTGGCGGTGATCGCGGAAGGCGTCGAGACGGTCGAGCAGGCGGCCTTCCTGCTGCGGCACGGCTGCCGGCGCGCGCAAGGATATCTGTATGCCCGGCCCTTGCCGCCGGCGCAGCTGATGGCACAATGGGGACAGAATAACAATGCGCGACTCGAATACTCCTGAGCAGGACAACACCGAAGGCAAAGCCGGGAAACCCTCGCGTGGCAGGCGGCGCTTTTTGCTGGGCGGCCTGGCCGCCGGTGGCGCGCTGCTGGTCGGCTGGGGCGTCCAGCCGCCGCGCCAGCGCCTGCGCGGCGCCAGTCCGCTGGCCGTGGAGGCCGGCGCCGTCGCCCTGAACGGCTGGGTCGCGATCGCACCGGACGGCACCGTCTCCATCGTGGTCCCGCGCAGCGAGATGGGGCAGGGCGTGAACACCGCGCTGCCGATGCTGCTGGCCGAGGAACTCGACGCGTCCCTGGACAGCGTGCGCATCTCGCAGGCGCCGATCGACAAGATCTTCGGCAACCTCACCGTGCTGCGCGAGAACCTGCCCTTCCATCCCGACGACCGCGGCAGCATCAAGCAGGGCGTGCAATGGGTGATGGCCAAGGTCGGCCGCGAGCTGGGCATCATGTTCACCGGCGGCTCGACCAGCGTGAAGGATGCCTGGGGCCCGATGCGGGAGGCGGGCGCGGTGGCGCGCGCGATGCTGCTGCGCGCGGCTTCCGAACAATGGAAAGTCGATGCCGCCCGCCTGGCGACGCGCGACGGCTTCGTCCTGCATCCCGATGGCCGGCGCCTGGGCTATGGCGAACTGGCCGCGCGTGCCGCGGTGGTCGGCGCCGACATCGAGCCGGGCGACGTGCGCCTCAAGACCCCAGCGGAGTTCCGCCTGATCGGCCAGCCCGTGCCGCGCCGCGACAGCCCGGCCAAGGTGAACGGCAGCGCACTGTTCGGCATCGACGCGCGCGTGCCCGGCATGCTGTACGCGGCCGTCAGGATGGCGCCCGTGGTCGGCGCCGGCGTCGCCTCCTTCGATGCCGCGAAGGCGATGGCGATGCCGGGCGTGCTGCAGGTGGTCGACGTCTCGGCCGCGCTGCCGCCGTTTTCCGGCGCCGGCGCCGGGGTGGCGGTGGTGGCCAAGACCTGGTGGCAGGCCAGGCAGGCCGCCGCCATGCTGCCGGTGGAATGGAGCCCGAGCCCGCACGCGGCCTTGTCGAGCGAAGCGATGTTCGCCGACTTCGCGAAGCTGCTCGACGGCGAATCCGGCTTCACCTATTTCGAAAGCGGCAGCCAGGACGTGCAGGGTGCGGCGAAGACGGTGCAGGCCGAATACCGCGCCCCCTTCCTGGCGCACGCCACGATGGAGCCGGTCAACTGCACCGCCCGCTTCAAGGACGGCAAGCTGAAGCTCTGGGCCTCGACCCAGGTGCCGAGCGTGGCGGTGGATATCGCCGCCAGGGTGGCGGGCATCGACCGCGCCGACGTCTCGCTCGACGTGATGCTGCTGGGCGGCGGCTTCGGCCGGCGCCTGGAAACCGATATGGTGGCGCAGGCGGTCGCCATCGCCAAGGCCCTGGGCGGGCAGCTGAGCGGCCAGGCGGTGCAGCTGGTCTGGACCCGCGAAGACGATATCCGGCATGACGTCTACCGCCCGCAGGCGCTGGCGCGCTTCTCCGCCAGGCTGGACGCCAGCGGCAGCGTGCTCGCCTGGGACAACAAGTCGGTGAGCGGGGCGATCGGCCACCAGTACTTCCCGCGCAACCTGGGACTGCCGGGCATCGGACCGGACAAGACCACGGCCGAAGGCGAATACGACATGCAGTACGCGATCCCGAACCGCCGCATCGCCCACGTGATCGCGGACAGCCCGGTATCGATCGGTTACTGGCGCTCGGTCGGCCACTCGCACAATGCCTTCTTCAAGGAGGGCTTCCTGGACGAGGTGGCGCATGCCGCCGGCAAGGACCCCGTGCAGCTGCGGCGAGAACTGCTGCGCGGGCATCCGCGCCACCTGGCCGTGCTCGACGCCGCGCTGGCGCGGGCCGGGACGGCGCCGGAAGGACGGGCGCATGGCGTGGCGGTGCACCAGTCCTTCGGCAGCATCGTGGCGCAGGTGGCCGAGGTGTCCGTCGAGGACAAGCAGATCCGCGTGCATCGCGTGGTGTGCGCGGTCGATTGCGGCATCGTCGTGAATCCGAACATCCTGGCCCAGCAGGTCGAGTCGGCGGTGGTGTTCGGGCTGTCGGCCGCGCTGGCCGGCGAGATCACGCTGAAGGACGGCCGTATCCAGCAGAGCAATTTCGGCGACTATCCGGTGCTGCGGATGAACGAGGCGCCGCTGGTCGAGACCGTGATCGTCCCCAGTATCGAGCCGCCCGAAGGAATGGGCGAGCCGGCCACGCCGCCGGTGGCGCCGGCGGTGGCGAATGCGGTGTTCAGCTTGACGGGGCAGCGGCTGCGCAGCCTGCCGCTGCGGCTGGCCTAGGAATCGGCGTTTTCCAGCAAGGTGCGCAAATTGGCATCCCGCTGCCACACGCGCCGTTCCTCGCTCGACCCCGCCAGGCGCGCCAGTTCTTCATCGGGCAGCAGCGCCTGCGACTGCACCAGGCGGTCGGCCACGTTCGCATCGGGCAGCATGGTGCCGAAAAAGGCCACGGTGTCGCCGCGCTGAAGCAGCAGGGTAGGGAAGTTCTCGACGTCGAGGTCGCCGACTACGTCGGCCTGGTCTTCGATGTCGATCCAGACGAAGGTCTTGTCCGGGTGGCGCGCGGCCAGCCCTTCGAAGGCGGCGCGGTAGGACGAGCAGGTGCCGCACCAGGCGGCGCACAGGCAGGCGACGACCCAGCCGTCGCCGTCCAGGGCGGAGGCGAGACGGTCGCGATTGTCAAGCTCGAGAGTCAGGCTATGCATGGGCCGGATTTTACGGCTTTTGGCCGACCCGCGCCACGGGTTAAAATACGGCATGCCTATCATCCTTGCCATCGAAACCTCGTCCGAGCTGGCTTCGTGCGCGCTGTTCAATAGCGACGCCACGACGACCGGCGCGCCTGCCACAGTCCTTGCCCGCGAATCTTCCGGCGTGCGCACCCATTCGCAATCCGTGCTGCCGATGGTGCAGGAACTGCTGCGCGAGGCCGGCGTCAGGCTGGCCGACTGCGATGCGGTCGCCTTCGGCGCCGGTCCCGGATCCTTCACCGGCGTGCGCACCGCCTGCGGCGTGGCCCAGGGCCTGGCCTTCGGCGCCGGCCTGCCGGTGCTGCCGATGGTGACCCTGGAAGCGATGGCCGAGGCTTGCCGCGCCCGTAGCGGCGCGACCGAGGTGCTGGCCGTGCTGGATGCGCGCATGAGCGAAGTCTACTGGGCGCAATACCGCTACGTCGACGGCGCCTGGCAGGAAGTGTCGGCGCCGGCGCTGTGCGCGCCGCAGGACGTCGCGCCGCTGCCCGCCGACGGCCTGGCCGCCTGCGGCAACGGCTTCGCCGCCTATCCGGAGGCTTTCACCGGCAGGGACTTCGCCGCGCATGCTAACGGCGACATCCTGCCGCACGCGCGCGAACTGGCCCTGCTGGGCGTGGCCGCGCTGGCCGCCGGCCATGCCGTTCCCGCCGACCAGGCGCAGCCGATCTACCTGCGCAACAAGGTCGCCTACACCAGCGCCGAGCGCCAGGCGATCAATGCGGCGAAGGCGGCCGGCTGATGAGCGCAGCGCTGGAGCAGGCCGCACTGGAGTTGCGGCCGATGGTGGCGGACGACATCGACGAGGTCTACGCACTGGAGAAAAGCGTGTTCCCGCATCCCTGGAGCCGCGCCAATTTCGTCGACTCGCTGGCCAGCGGCTACGACGCCTGGGTGCTGCGCGAGCCGGGCGAGGGCGCGCTGGCCGGCTACTTCCTGGTGATGTACGCGGTGGACGAGGCCCACCTGCTGGACGTCGCCGTCAGCGGCGGGCGCCAGGGCAGCGGCCTGGGGCGCTATCTGCTGGACCGGATCGCCGCGCGCGCACGCGCGAAGGGCATGGGCTCGATCCTGCTGGAGGTGCGGCCGTCGAACGTGCGCGCGCTGCAGGTGTATGAACGCTACGGTTATGCGCAGATCGGGCGCCGCAAAGGGTATTATCCAGCCCATGAGGGACAGCGCGAGGATGCGATCGTGATGAGGTTTGCACTATGAACGGGTTTGCCGAACGCGACGCCGTCTTCCTGGCGGAGATGGGGATCACGCCGCTGTGGCATCTGCGGAATGCTCCGGCTGCGCAGGGCCCGCAGCCCGGTGAGGAAGCTGGCGTGGCGGTGCAGGCCGTGGCGGAGGCGGCGCCTGCTGCGCCGCCGGAGGTGGCCGGGGATGCGTTTGGCGAGGCCGCGTCCGCGCCCGTGCAATCGGCGCCGCCGGTGACGGCATCGGCGCAGGCGGCCCCGGTGCCGGCGCCGTCCGCACCGCCGCCGCGCGTGGAGCAGGGCCCGCGCCCGCTGCAGCCGGTCGCGCAGTCGGTATCGGCGCTGGCGCCGGTGCCGCCGGAAGACCTGGCCTGGGACGACGCCGCGCTGCCGGCCGACGCCACGCCGGAAGAAATCGCGCAGATGGACTGGGACCAGCTGCAGCTGGCGATCGCCGCCTGCCGCCGCTGCAGCGCCTGCCGCGACGGCCGCGCGCCGGTGCCGGGCACGGGCGCGAAGAAGGCGCGCTGGCTGGTGGCGGCCGGCGCCGCTACCGCCGCCGACGAAAAGGCCCGCATCCCGCTGGCCGGCGATCCGGGCAAGCTGCTCGACAACATGCTGGCGGCGGTGGAGCTGTCGCGCGAGCGCGACGTCTACATCACCAACCTGATCAAGTGCCGTCCGACCACGTCCGCCGGCGGCGAACGCGCGCCCACGCAAGAGGAAGCGTCGGCCTGCCGTCCCTACCTGGAGCGCGAACTGGCGCTCACCGGGGCCGGCACCGTGCTGACCCTGGGCCAGATCGCGGCCAACACCCTGCTCGGGCGCCCGCTGGCGGAACCGCTGGCCGGGCTGCGCGGCAAGGCGTATCCGCTGCCCGCCGGGGCGACCCTGGTGGCGACCCTGCATCCGGGCGAGCTGCTGCGGCGCGGCGGCGACAAGGCTTTGGCGTGGGCCGATCTGTGCCGCGCGCGGGCGGCCGGTGGAACGTCCGGTGCGCGAGGCGGCTGACAACTACCAGTCGGCTTTCGAGCGCCGCTGGGGCCATCTGCGGCGCGCCCGGGTGCGGGCCCTGGCCTGGCTGCTGGACGCGCCCGACCTCCTCGACATCCACGACCCGCACTGGGAAGGAAGGATCGCCACCCTCGGCCCGATGACGCCGGAGACCGGGCGCTGGCTGGCCGAGCTGGACCGCGACCCGTCGGCGCTCGACGCCGCGCTCGGCGCCAAGGTGCATACGCGCCTGGGCCTGTATGCGGAAAAGCTGATGGCCTTCTATTTCGCCCGGCAGGGCAGGCTGGTGGCGCACGGCGTGCAGGTGCGTGCCGGGCCCACCGCCACCATCGGCGAATTCGACTTCCTGCTCGATGCCGGCCCGGATGGCGTCGAGCACATCGAGTTCGCGACCAAGTTCTATCTGCTGCAGGGAGAGGTCCATGGAGATATCGCCTCGAGCTTCGACAGCTTCGTCGGTCCCAACCTGGCCGACACCCTGGGCCGCAAGATGCGCAAGGTCTTCGAACGCCAGCTGCAATTGGGATCGCACCCGGCCGCCCAGGAAGTGCTGCCGCGGCCGGTGGTCAGTGCCAAGGCGCTGGTGAAGGGCTGGCTGTTCTATCCGGCCGGGACCTATTTTGCGATGAAGGGCATCGCCGCCGGCCACTGCCGCGGCTTCTGGTGCGCGCTGTCCGAGCTGGAAGGGATGGACGCCGACCGCTTCCTGATCCTGCCGCGCCTGCAATGGCTGCCGCCGTTCCGCGCCTCGTCCGCGACCTGGATGCTGGACCGCGCCCAGCTGCTCGCCGAACTGGAAGACCACTTCGCCACCTCGGGCACGCCGGTGCTGGTGGCGGTGGTGCGCGATGAGCGCAGCAACGGCCAGGGCGCCATCGTCGAAACCGAGCGCGGCTTCATCGTCCCCGACGACTGGCGCGAACGCGCCGGCGCCCGCCTGCATCCCTGAAAATTCGGGGTCAGAGCACATTTTCCCGATAATTCGGGGTCAGAGCACTTTTTCAGGAAATAGCCGCGCGGCAGGCATCGCGCCGCCGTAGCGCCAGGGATTGAAATATTCTTTCAAAATCGACTGCTAAATGAAAGAATGTTTCGAGATGCGGGGCATAGCACGTCAAGACGGGGCAAGCGCAAAAAAACGCTCTGACCCCGAATTAAGAGCGAAATGTGCTCTGACCCCGAATTTCCAAAAAAGCGCTCTGACCCCGAATTAACAGCGAAATGTGCTCTGACCCCGAATTTCAGTGCTTGTGCTCGCCAATCAGCGCCAGCGAGTCGTGCTCGCGCTGGTTGGCGGCGTGGCGGCGGCCGATCATGTACATCAGGCCGGCGAGGGTGAAGCCGAACAGGACGATGATGACGTTCAGGTCCAGGTTCAGCGTGATCATGATGGCGTAGACGGCCAGCATGGTCAGGATCGACAGGTTTTCGTTGAAGTTCTGCACGGCGATCGAGTGGCCGGCGCTCATCAGGACGTGGCCGCGGTGCTGCAGCAGGGCGTTCATCGGCACCACGAAGAAGCCGGACAGCAGGCCGATGATCAGCAGCAGCGGCACGGCGACCGACACCGAATACACCAGCGTCATGCTCATCACGACGATGCCCATGATGATGCCGAGCGGGATCACGGTCAGCGATTTCTTCAGCGGGATCATCTTGGCCGCCATCGCGGCGCCGACCGCCACGCCGATCGCGACCACGCCGATCAGGGTGCTGGCCTTGTCCAGCTTCATGTGCAGCGAGCGCTCGGCCCACTTCAGCACGATGAATTGCAGGGTCGCACCGGCGCCCCAGAACAGGGTCGTGACCGCCAGCGAGATCTGGCCCAGCTTGTCTTTCCACAGCGTGGCCGAGCATTCGGCAAAGTCGGCGATCAGCCTGACCGGATTGCGTTCCTGGTGCTCGTAGCGCGCGCCGGTGTCGGGGATGCGCAGGTTGAACAGGGCGGCCAGCGCGTACACGGCGATCAGCACCGCCAGAGAGGCCTTCACCGGGCTGTCGATGCCGGTGTCGATCACGGGGAAGTCGACGGTCATCAGCCAGGCGCCGCCATGGGTGCTCACCAGCGCGCCGCCCATCACGGTGCCGAGGATGATCGACATCACGGTCAGGCCTTCGATCCAGCCGTTGGCCGCGACCAGTTTCTCGGGCGGCAGCAGTTCGGTCAGGATGCCGTACTTGGCCGGCGAATACACGGCGGCGCCGAAGCCGACCACGGCGCAGGCGATCAGCGGGTGCACGCCAAAGAAAATCAGGCAGCAGCCGGCTACCTTGATCAGGTTGGCGATGAACATGACGCGGCCCTTGGGCATCGAATCGGCGAAGGCGCCGACGAAAGCGGCCAGCAGGACGTAGAACAGCACGAACGACAGCTTCAGCAGGGGCGTCAGCGAGGGCGGGGCTTTCATCGCCGTCAGCAGGCCGATCGCAACGAAAATCAATGCGTTATCTGCCAGCGACGAAAAAAACTGCGCCGCCATAATGGTATAAAAACCACGATTCATTCGAGACTGTCTAAAAACTGGTGTGGGTTGCTTTATACCATGAAAGGCCGCCAGTCCAAAGAAATCGACAATACTCCATTTCAACAGCGGCAAGCCCGGCTCGCCCCCGGTTGGCGCTAAAATGGCACTTCCGTTCGCCAGTTCCGCCCCCATATTCCACCCATGCCACGCCCCCTCCACGCCATCATCCATCTCGACGCGATGCAGCATAACCTTGCCCGCGCGCGCGCCTGCGCGCCCACGGCCAGGGTGTGGGCGGTGGTCAAGGCCAATGCCTACGGCCACGGCCTGGAGCGCGGTATGCGCGGCTTCGCCGAGGCCGACGGCCTGGCCCTGATCGAGACCGAGAACGCGCTGCGCCTGCGCGAGCTTGGCTGGGTCAAGCCGATCCTGCTGCTGGAAGGGATCTTCGATGCCTCCGACGTGCCGCTGCTGGCCGAGCACAATATCAATAGCACGGTGCATTGCATCGAGCAGGTCAAGATGCTGGAGTACACCCAGCTGTACCGTCCGATCGACGTCCACCTGAAGATGAACACGGGGATGAACCGGCTCGGCTTCCGGCCCGGCGAATACGCCGCGGCCTACCGGCGCCTGCGCGCCATCCCCGGCATCCGCAACATCACCCTGATGACCCACTTCGCCAACGCCGACGAGCTGGAGCACCCGCGCCTGTCGATCGCCGAACAGGTGCGCCGCTTCCGCGCCGGGGCAGAGGGGCTGGAAGGGCAGCGCAGCCTGTCGAATTCCGGCGGCGTGCTGCACCAGGCCGCGCTGGCCAAGGAACTGCACAACGACTGGGTCCGCCCGGGCATCATGCTGTACGGCGGCACCCCGGGCGGCGGCGTTTCGGCGCAAGGCTACGGCCTGCTGCCGACCATGACCCTGAAATCGGAGATCATCGGCATCCAGCGGCTGGAGCAGGGCGATACCGTCGGCTACGGCAGCCGCTTCGTCGCGCCGGGCCCGATGACGGTGGGGGTGGTCGCCTGTGGCTATGCGGACGGCTATCCGCGCCATGCCGAACAGGGCACCCCGGTGCTGGTGGACGGCGTGCGCACGGCCCTGGTCGGCCGGGTGTCGATGGACATGATGACGGTCGACCTGACCCCGGTCGCCAACGCCCGCGTCGGCAGCAAGGTCACCCTGTGGGGCGACGGCCTGCCGGTCGACGAGGTGGCGCAGGCCGCCGGCACGATCGGCTATGAACTGATGTGCGCCCTGGCGCCGCGCGTGCGCGTGCGTGAAGGCCGCGTCGGCACGGATTGAACGCGCCATCACCAACCGATTCAACCATCTCTCTATATATAACAATGGCAAAACCCCGTACCAGTTTCGTCTGTAACGACTGCGGCGCCGTCGCCAACCGCTGGACCGGCCAGTGCGGCGACTGCAAGGCATGGAACACCATGACCGAGCAGGTCGAGACCGCCGGCCTGAACCGGATGTCGCAGGCCGCCCACCAACATAAAAGCCTGGCCCAGACCGCGCCGGTGCTGTCGCTGGCCGACATCGAGGCGATCGACGTGCCGCGCTTCGGCACCGGGATCGAGGAATTCGACCGCGTGCTGGGCGGCGGCCTGGTGGCCGGCGGCGTGGTGCTGATCGGCGGCGACCCCGGCATCGGCAAGTCGACCCTGCTGCTGCAGGCGCTGGCCAACCTGGCCACCACCCGCAACACCCTGTATGTATCGGGCGAGGAATCCGGCGCCCAGATCGCCCTGCGCGCCCGCCGCCTGCAGGTCGAGGCCAAGGAGCTCAAGCTGCAGGCCGAGATCCAGCTCGAGAAGATCCTCGGCACCATTGCCGATGTGAAGCCCGACGTCTGCGTGATCGACTCGATCCAGACCCTGTATTCGGACGCGCTGACCTCGGCGCCCGGCTCGGTCTCCCAGGTGCGCGAATGCGCGGCCCAGCTGACCCGGGTCGCCAAGCAGACCGGCGTCACCATCATCCTGGTTGGCCACGTCACGAAAGAGGGTTCGCTGGCCGGTCCGCGCGTGCTTGAGCACATCGTCGACACCGTGCTGTACTTCGAAGGCGACACCCAGTCGAGCTTCCGGCTGGTACGGGCGATCAAGAACCGCTTCGGCGCCGTCAACGAACTGGGCGTGTTCGCGATGACGGAAAAGGGCCTGAAAGGGGTGTCGAACCCCTCGGCGCTGTTCCTGTCGCAACATGACAGCCAGGTGCCCGGCTCCTGCGTGATGGTGACGCAGGAGGGCACCCGGCCGCTGCTGGTCGAGATCCAGGCCCTGGTCGACACCAGCCACCTGCCGAATGCGCGCCGCCTGTCGGTCGGCCTCGAACAAAATCGCCTGGCGATGCTGCTGGCGGTGCTGCACCGCCATGCGGGCATCGCCGCCTTCGACCAGGACGTGTTCATCAACGCGGTCGGTGGCGTCAAGATCACCGAGCCGGCGGCCGACCTGGCGGTCCTGCTGGCCATTAATTCGTCGATGCGCAGCAAGCCGCTGCCGCGCGGCCTGGTGGTGTTCGGCGAAGTCGGCCTGGCCGGCGAGATCCGTCCGGCGCCGCGCGGCCAGGAACGCCTGCGCGAAGCCGCCAAGCTGGGCTTCTCGGTGGCCGTGATTCCGAAAGCGAACGTGCCGAAACAGAAAATCGAGGGCATGACCATCGTCGCCGTGGAACGCATCGACGAGGCCTTCAACAAACTGCGTGAACTCGATTGAAGCCTTATAATCGCGGGCCTGTTTGATATCAGTTTGACTGGGTAAGGCGTAATGACAGATTCAAGGCAATCGGCACGCAAGATTGTGAAAGTGAAGGCGGTCGTCGCGATGGAGGGCATGGCGCCGATGCCGGGACGTACCTCGGATATCGGCTCGAACGGCGTCAGCATCGCGGTGGAACAGCCGCTGCAGGTGGGGCAGGCGGGGCAGGTGGGTTTCGACCTGCTCGTCGAAGGCAAGCTGACGGCCATCGCGGCGCGGGCGAAAGTCATTTATTGCATATTCAGCGGCGGCGAATTCAAGGCCGGTTTCCAGTTCCTGAACCTGGACCTGAGCGCCATGACCCAGCTCTCGCGCTTCTTGCGCTGACCTGTCTATTCAACTTCGCGTCTCTGAAACGACAAGCGGCGAGCGCCCCAGGGCCTCGCCGCTTTTTCGTTTACAGGCTATCCAGCCTGTCTTGCTATTCGTGATAGCGCTACTCGTGATAACGGTCCCGCAATTTCTCGGAGCACCCGTGTCCCTCGCAGATGGCTTCAAAGATCACCAGTCCGGCAATCCCGGCCAATACCCCTGTAACAATCAAGCTCAACATGGACTTCAAACGCCGTTTGGCGAGTCCTCCCCGGTGATTCCGCACGCTTGTCGGCGTGGCATGCTCACGCTGATTCTCGCCCTCCAATCAACATCCACACCTTCACCGTAGCAGACCCGAACGTATTTACAAGACGCCATTTCGATGTTCCGGAATAAGAGTTGTATAGGTAAGCCCCGGTGATGCGGCAGTCTTTTCGGCTGATGTGACATGCATGACAGCCATGTCATAAAGCCGTCATATTTGCTCTCTACACTGCGCAGCATTCACACCGCGTCACCAACCTTCACCAGAAACCAAGGACCTGATATGCGCATGAAGCAACTGCTGGCAACCCTGATCATCGGCACTTCGGCCGCCTTCGCGAGCACCGCGACCCTGGCGGCGGACATTACCGGTGCCGGCGCGACCTTCCCGTACCCGATCTACGCCAAGTGGGCCGAGATGTACAAGAAGGCCACCGGCAACGGCCTCAACTACCAGTCGGTCGGCTCGGGCGCCGGCATCAAGCAGATCAAGGCCAGGACCGTGGACTTCGGCGCGTCCGACATGCCGCTGCCGGCCGACGAGCTGGACAAGGCGGGCCTGTTCCAGTTCCCGGCCATCATGGGCGGCGTCGTCACCGTGGTGAACCTGGACGGCATCGCGCCGGGCCAGCTGAAACTGACCGGCCCGGTCGTCGCCGATATCTACCTCGGCAAGATCACCAAGTGGAACGACCAGGCCATCGCCGCCCTGAACCCGGGCGCCAGGCTGCCGGCCGAGGACATCACCGTCGTGCACCGCGCCGACAGCTCGGGCACCTCCTTCCTGTTCACCGACTACCTGTCGAAGACCAACCCGGAATTCAAGTCGAAGATCGGTGCCGGCACCGCGGTCAAGTGGGCCACCGGCGTGGGCGGCAAGGGCAATGACGGCGTCGCCGCCAACGTCCAGCGCATCAAGGGTTCGATCGGCTACGTCGAGTGGGCCTACGCGAAGAAGAACAGGATGGGCCACACCCAGCTGAAGAACCGCGACGGCGCCTTCGTGCAGCCGGACGACGACGCCTTCAAGGCCGCCGCCGCCAACGCCGACTGGGCCAAGGCCCCGGGCATGGCCGTGGTCCTGACCGACCAGCCAGGCAAGACCGCCTGGCCGATCACGGGCGCCTCGTACATCCTGGTGTACAAGGCCCAGGGCGACGCCGCGAAGGGCAAGGAAGTGCTGAAGTTCTTCGACTACGCCTTCAAGAACGGCGACGCCGCCGCGGCCGAACTGGATTACGTGCCGCTGCCGGACAATGTCACCAGGCTGGTGCAGGATGCGTGGAAGGCGAACGTGAAGGATGCTTTGGGCAAGGCGATCTGGTAAAGCGTGCACCGTCGTTCCCGCGAAGGCGGGAACCCAAGTTTGCCGGCGATTCGATAGCGCTTGCAGAACTTGGACCCCCGCCTGCGCGGGGGCGACGTACAAACTGTACGGCAGAGAATTGAACAAACACATGAGCGCACAAAACGCCACCGTATCCCAAGAGACTTCGCCGCAGGCAGCCCTGGATGACGCCAGCGCTGCCCGCCTGCGCAAGACCATGCGCACCCAGCGCCTGCAGGACTTCTTCTTCCACAAGATCACGCTGCTGTTCGCGGCCTCCGTGCTGCTGGTGCTGGTCGGGATCATCGTCTCGCTGGCGGTCGGCGCGGCGCCGGCCTTCCGCGAATTCGGCGCGCACTTCATCGCGCGTAACGAATGGGACCCGGTCAACGACCAGTTCGGCGCCCTGATCGCCATCACCGGCACCCTGGCGACTTCCCTGATCGCGCTGCTGGTCGCGGTGCCGATCAGCTTCGGCATCGCCCTGTTCCTGACCGAGATCTGCCCGGCCTGGCTGCGCCGCCCGATGGGCACCGCGGTCGAGCTGCTGGCCGGCGTCCCCTCCATCATCTACGGTATGTGGGGCCTGTTCGTGTTCGCGCCGATGTTCGGCGACCATGTCCAGCCGCTGCTGAAAAAGACCCTCGGCGTGCTGCCCGTGATCGGCCCGCTGTTCCAGGGCCCGACCATGGGCCTCGGCATCCTGACCGCAGGCCTGATCCTGGCCGTGATGATCATCCCCTTCATCGCTTCCGTGATGCGCGACGTGTTCGAGATCGTCCCCGCGGTGCTGAAGGAATCGGCGTACGGCCTCGGTTGCACCAGGTGGGAAGTGGTGCGCAAGATCGTGCTGCCCTATACCCGTACCGGCGTGGTCGGCGGCGTCATGCTGGGCCTCGGCCGCGCGCTCGGCGAAACCATGGCCGTCACTTTCGTGATCGGCAACGCCAACGAGCTCTCATGGTCGCTGTTCGCCGCCGGTAACTCGATTTCGTCGACCCTGGCGAACGAATTCGCCGAAGCCAGCTCGCCGCTGCACGTGTCCTCGCTGTTCGCGCTGGGCCTGATCCTGTTCGCGATCACCTTCATCGTGCTGTCGGCCGCCAAACTGATGTTGCTGGGGATGTCCCGCAAAGAAGGAGTGAAGTAAATGGAAGGCCTTGTGAATCCTGTCTATCGCCGCCGCCTGCTCGGGCACCGCATCGGCATCGCCCTGTCGGTGCTGGCCATGGCCATCGGCCTGGGCTTCCTGGCCTGGATCCTGTCCACCCTGCTGGTGCACGGTTTCGGCGCGCTCTCGCATAAGCTGTTCGCGCTGGACACGCCGGCGCCGGGCAGCGAGGGCGGCCTGCGCAACGCCATCGTCGGCAGCCTGCTGATGGTCGGCCTGTCCACCGCGGTCAGCACCCCGGTCGGCATCCTGGCCGGCATGTACCTGGCCGAGTACGGCCAGGACAACAAGTTCGCCGCCGTGACCCGCTTCGTCACCGACATCATGCTGTCCGCGCCGTCGATCGTGATCGGCCTGTTCGTGTACGCGCTGCTGGTGCCGCGCATGGGCCACTTCTCGGGCTATGCCGGCACGCTGGCGCTGTCGCTGATCGCGATCCCGGTGGTGGTGCGCACCACCGACAATATGCTGCACCTGGTCCCGAACAGCCTGCTCGAAGCGGCCTTCGCCCTCGGCGCGCCGCGCTGGAAGGTGGCGATGACGGTGCGCCTGCGCGCCGTGAAGGCCGGCGTCGTGACCGGCGTGCTGCTGGCCGTGGCCCGCATCTCGGGCGAGACCGCGCCGCTGCTGTTCACGGCCCTGAACAACCAGTTCTTCACGGCCGACATGAACCAGCCGATGGCCAACCTGCCGGTGGTGATCTACCGCTTCGCCATGAGCCCGTACGAAGACTGGCAGTCGATCGCCTGGGGCGCGGCGCTGCTGGTGACCTTCAGCGTGCTGGCCCTGAATATCCTGTCGCGGACGATCTTCCGCCAGAAGAGCCCGCAATAAACGAGCATGAACCCGGATACCAAGATGACCCAAGCTACTGCGACCAAGACCAAGACCAAGACCATCGACATCTCCGGCCTGGACTTCTACTACGGGAAGACCCAGAGCCTGAAGAACGTCAGCCTCGACATCCACGACAAGCAGGTCACGGCCTTCATCGGCCCGTCGGGCTGCGGCAAGTCGACCCTGCTGCGCACCCTGAACCGCATGTACGACCTGTATCCCGGCCAGCGCGCCGAGGGCTCGATCCTCTACCGCGGCCGCAATATCCTGGAGCCGGGCGTGGACGTGAACATGCTGCGCGCGAAGGTCGGCATGGTGTTCCAGAAGCCGACCCCGTTCCCGATGTCGGTGTACGACAACATCGCCTTCGGGGTGCGCCTGTACGAGAACCTGTCGAAGGGCGAGATGGACGAGCGCGTCGAGTGGGCGCTGAAGAAGGCGGCGCTGTGGACCGAGGTGAAGGACAAGCTGAACAAGAGCGGCCTGTCGCTGTCGGGCGGCCAGCAGCAGCGCCTGTGCATCGCGCGCGGCGTCGCGGTCAAGCCGGACGTGCTGCTGCTCGACGAGCCGACCTCCGCGCTGGACCCGATCTCGACCGCGAAGATCGAGGAACTGATCAGCGAACTGAAACGCGACTACACGATCGCCATCGTGACCCACAATATGCAGCAGGCGGCGCGCTGCTCGGACTACACGGCCTATATGTACCTGGGCGAGCTGGTCGAGTTCGGCGAGACGGACCAGCTGTTCATGAATCCATCGAAGAAAGAAACCCAGGATTACATCACCGGCCGGTTCGGTTGATACGGTAAGATAACCATATAGAACAGGAAACACAGACATGGTAGGCGAGCATTCATCCAAGCAGTACGACCAGGAACTGGAGGCGATCCGCTCGAAGGTGCTGCTGATGGGCGGCATGGTGGAAACCCAGTTCGACGAGGCGCTCGAGGCTTTCCGCGTCGGGAATGCCGAGCAGGCCGACAAGGTCATGGCCGACGACCAGGCCGTCAACCAGCTCGAAGTCCAGCTGGACGACGCCTGCAGCCACCTGATCGTGCGCCGCCAACCGGCCGCCAATGACCTGCGCACCGTGATGGCGACCATCAAGGCGATCACCGACCTCGAACGCATCGGCGACGAGGCCAGCAAGATCGCGCGCACCGCCAAGAGCCTGCACGAGCGCGGCATGATCGGCTTCAACCACTACGACATCGTGCGCACCATCGCGCGCAACACCGCCGACATGCTGCACGACGCCCTCGACGCCTTCGCGCGCCTGGACGGCAGGCAGGCCTTGCAGATCATCGCCCGCGACGACGAGATCGACTTCGAATTCCGCACCATCCTGCGCAACATGATCACCTTCATGATGGAAGACCCGCGCACCATCTCGTCGGCGCTGGATACGCTGTGGGTCGGCAAGGCGATCGAGCGCATCGGCGACCATGCCAAGAACATCGCCGAATACGTGATCTACGTGGCCGAGGGGCGCGACATCCGCCACTCGAAGCCGGCGCTGCCCGGCTCCCCCGCGGTCCACGGGGAAAGCTGACACGATGGCGTCCAACACCCGTGTCCTGATCGTCGAGGACGAGCCGGCGATCGTCGAGCTGGTGAGCTACTCGCTGCGCGAGACCGGCTGGGAGATCGGCACGGCCGCCAACGTGGCCGCGGCCTGGGACTCGATCGTGCATGCGCGGCCGGACCTGCTGCTGCTGGACTGGATGCTGCCCGACCAGAGCGGGCTGCGGCTGCTCTCGCGCCTGCGCGGCGACCGCGACTTCCAGGACATCCCGGTGATCATGCTGACCGCGAAGAGCATGGAAGAGGACAAGATCGCCGGCCTGAACACGGGTGCGGACGACTACGTCACCAAGCCGTTCTCGCCGCGCGAGCTGCTGGCGCGCACCAAGGCGCTGTTGCGGCGCAAGAGCCCGCACCTGGCCGAGGCGCCCCTGAGCGCCGGACCGGTGACCCTGGATCCGGGCAGCTGCACCGTGACCCTGGACGGCCGCCAGCTCGAGATGGGCAATGCCGAATACCGCCTGCTGAAATTCCTGATGGCCCACCGCGAACGGGTGTTCTCGCGCAGCCAGCTGCTGGACAAGGTCTGGGGCGACGCCGCGGCGGTCGAGGAGCGTACCGTCGACGTCCACGTGCTGCGGCTGCGCAAGGCCTTGAAGGAAGCGGAAAAGCTGATCCGGACCGTGCGCAGCGTCGGCTACATGCTGAGCGAGAAAGAGAAGTAAGCCATGCAAGCCGCTCCCGAAGCGCCACCCGAGACCAGCGCGCCGGCGCCGTCCGGCGTCGATCCGCGCCTGCTGTTCTGGGTCCCGGCGCTGCTGCGCCTGGGCCTGGTGTTCGCCGCCGCCGGCGTCGCCTGGTGGCTGTTCGGTCTGGTGGCCGGGCTGGCGCTGGCCCTCGCCATCACGCTGGCCCTGCTGGTGGTGCAGCTGGCCTACCTGCACCAGCTGGGCGAATGGCTGCACGACCCGCACAGCAGCCGGCTGCCGGACGGGTGGGGCGCCTGGACCGAGGTGTTCGCCCGCCTGTACCGCCTGCGCCGCGACGACGAGCGCAACCAGCAGGAGCTGGCCGAATGGCTGGCGCGCTTCCGCCAGGCCATGCATCTGCTGCCGGAAGGCGTGGCGATCATGGACGACGTGCTGCTGCTCGAATGGTGCAACCCGGCCGCCGAACGCCACCTGGGCCTGACCCTGGACAAGGACAAGGGCCGGCGCGTGACCAATCTGATCCGCCATCCGGAATTCATCGACTACATCATCCTCGGCCGCTACGAGCAGCCGCTGACGCTTACCTTCCGCAGCCGCAAGCTGGTGGTGCAGATCATCCCCTTCGAGAACCGCCGGCAGATCCTGGTGACGCACGACGCCACCGAGACCGAGCGCATCGAAGCCATGCGCCGCGACTTCATCGCCAACGCGTCGCACGAACTGCGCACACCGCTGACGGTGATCGTCGGCTTCCTCGAGATCGCGCTGGCCGACCCCGGCATGGACGAGCGCACCCGCATCGCCCACCTGAAGCTGATGACGGAGCAGGGCGAGCGCATGCAGCGCCTGATCGCCGACATGCTGACCCTGTCGCGCCTGGAATCGGACGAGTATCCGCTGAAGCGCGAACGGGTCGACATCAAGGCCCTGGTGGAGCAGGTGGCGCTGGATGCGCGCGCGCTGTCGAACGGCCGCCACACGATCGACTTCAGCGTCGACGGGCCGGACGTGATGGGCAGCCTCGACGAACTGCGCAGCGCCTTCGGCAACCTGGCGACCAATGCGGTGCGCTATACGCCGGAAGGCGGCGGCATCAGGCTGTCGTGGGAGCACGGGCCGAACGACCTGCGTTTCTCGGTGGCGGACACCGGCATCGGCATCGACGAGCAGCACATCTCGCGCCTGACGGAACGCTTCTACCGCGTCGACAAGAGCCGCTCGCGCGAGACCCAGGGCACGGGACTGGGCCTGGCGATCGTCAAGCACGTGCTGCTGCGGCATGGCGGCAAGCTGGTCATCACTTCGCAGCCGGGGCAGGGGAGCGTGTTTACGGCGGTGTTGCCGAATACTTCCTTGCCGGGGTAAGGGGGCAACTATCCCAGCCGTGATCGGGTTACAATCGTCTTTTGACCCGATTTAACGCCCCACCGGATGATGTTGTCTCGACGCTCCCTGCTGTCCGCCCTTGGCGCCGCCGCTCTGCTGGCCGGCTGCGGCAGCACCCCCACCCAGCCCGCCGCTCCGGTCGCCGCCGCGCCCATCCCGGCCCCGGTCCCGCGCAAGGTGAAGATCGGCCTCGCCCTCGGCGGCGGCGCCGCGCGCGGCTTTGCCCACATCGGCGTGATCAAGGCCCTGGAAGCCCAGGGCATCGTGCCCGACATCGTGGTCGGCACCAGCGCCGGCTCGGTGGTCGGCGCCATGTACGCCTACGGCTACAGCGGCTTCACGCTGCAGAAGATGGCGCTGGAAATGGACGAGGCTTCGATCTCCGACTGGGCGCTGCCTTTCTTCAGCAAGTCCCCGGGCGTGCTGAAAGGCGAGGCCCTGCAGGCCTACGTGAACAAGGCCGTGCACAACCAGCCGATCGAAAAGCTGAAGATCCCGTTCGGCGCCGTCGCCACCGACCTGAAGAACGGCCAGCCGATCCTGTTCAGGCGCGGCAACACCGGCATGGCCGTGCGCGCATCCTCCGCCGTGCCCAGCGTGTTCCAGCCGGTGAGCATCGCCGGCCACACTTATGTGGACGGCGGCCTGGTGGCGCCGGTGCCGGTGCGCTTCGCGAAGGAGATGGGCGCGGAGTTCATCATCGCCGTGAACATTTCGAGCGCGACCGAGGCCCAGGCCACGGCCAGCTCGCTTGACGTGCTGATGCAGACCTTTACCATCATGGGACAGCGCCTGAACCAGCACGAGCTGAAGGATGCCGACGTCGTCATCACCCCGGCCCTGGGCGCGATGGGCAGCGCAGATTTCAACGGCCGCAACATGGCGGTGCTGGCCGGCGAGCAGGCCGCCGCAAGCGTCATGCCGGCACTGAAGGCCAGGCTCAAGGCCAGGCAACTCAGCCCGGCTCCCTGAGCCGACCGATAACAACCACCACGATAGGAAGACACAGATGCAAACCAAACCGTTTCTGACCCTCGAAGACGCGAAGAAGATCGCTGCCGCAGCCGAAGCCGAAGCCGTCGCCAATAAATGGAACGTCGTGATCTCGATCGTCGACGACGGCGGCCACCTGCTGTGGCTGCAGCGCATGGACGGCGCCGCCCCGATCTCGTCGCAGATCGCACCGCAGAAAGCCCGGACCGCCGCGCTGGGCCGCCGCGAATCGAAAGTCTACGAAGACATGATCAACAACGGCCGCGTCTCCTTCCTGAGCGCGCCGGACCTGCAGGGCATGCTGGAAGGCGGCGTGCCGGTCGTCGTCGACGGCCACACCATCGGCGCGGTCGGCGTGTCGGGCGTGAAGTCGGCCGAGGACGCGCAGATCGCCAAGGCCGGCATCGCCGCGCTGGGCGCGTAATTTCCGAGAGGAACGGCAGGTAAGTGCCAGGACGTCCGATTGCCGACCAGGCGGATTCGCGCTATAATTCGGAAGTTTATCCATCACTCACCTGCCGTAGCGCTTACCCACTCACTCCTTCATCATAACGACCCCGAGCGCAGGCGCAGCACGACGGCTTTGCCGCTCATAAAGGTCGGTCTGACGTGGCGCGGCTACGGCAACCTTATTGGAGAGTTGCCCTTGCCGCCATTTTTTTCTGGCCCAGCCGTTCCAGCCATCCTGGCCCTCGCAGACGGAACCATTTTCAAAGGATATTCGATCGGAGCCATCGGTCACACGACCGGTGAAGTGGTGTTCAACACCGCGATCACGGGCTACCAGGAGATCCTTACCGACCCCAGCTATTCGCGTCAGATCGTCACCCTGACGTATCCGCACATCGGTAACCAGGGCGTGAACCCGGCCGACGTGGAGGCCTCGAAGGTGCATGCCGCCGGCCTCATCATCCGCGACCTGCCGCTGCTGGCATCGAACTTCCGCTCGACCCAATCGCTGTCGGACTACCTGAAACAGGAAAACGTGGTTGCCATCGCCGGCATCGACACCCGCAAGCTGACCCGCATCCTGCGCGAGAAGGGCGCCCAGAACGGCGCCATCCTCACCGCCCAGCAGGGCGTTGAGCCGTCGGAAGCGCAGGCGCTCGAACTGGCGCGATCCTTCCCCGGCCTGAACGGCATGGACCTGGCCAAGGTCGTGTCGGTCAAGGAGCCGTACGTCTTCACCGAGACCGAATGGAAGCTGGGCGAAGGCTTCGGCAAGCAGGAGAATCCGCAATTCCACGTGGTCGCCTTCGACTACGGCGTCAAGCGCAACATCCTGCGCATGCTGGCCGAGCGCGGCTGCAAGGTCACCGTGCTGCCGGCCCAGGCCACCGCCGCCGAGGCGCTGGCCCTGAACCCGGACGGCATCTTCCTGGCCAACGGCCCCGGCGACCCGGCCGCCTGCGACTACGCGATCGAAGCGACCAGGCAGGTGATCGACGCCGGCATCCCGACCTTCGGCATCTGCCTCGGCCACCAGATCATGGCCCTGGCCTCGGGCGCGAAAACTCTCAAGATGAAGTTCGGCCACCACGGCGCCAACCACCCGGTGCAGGACCTGGATTCGAAGAAGGTCCTGATCACCTCCCAGAACCACGGTTTCGCCGTGGACCAGGAAACCCTGCCGGCCAACTGCCGCGTGACCCACGTTTCGCTGTTCGATAACTCGCTGCAGGGTTTCGAGCGCACGGACAAGCCGGCGTTCTGCTTCCAGGGCCACCCGGAAGCCTCGCCCGGCCCGACCGACGTCAGCTATCTGTTCGACCGTTTCATCAGCCTCATGCAAGCCAAAGTCCAGGAGAAAAAATAAATGCCGAAGCGTAGTGACATTAAATCTATCCTGATCATTGGCGCGGGTCCGATCGTCATCGGCCAGGCGGTGGAATTCGATTACTCGGGCGCCCAGGCCTGCAAGGCCCTGCGCGAAGAAGGCTACAAGGTCATCCTGGTCAACTCGAACCCGGCGACCATCATGACCGACCCGGAGACGGCCGACGTCACCTACATCGAGCCGATCACCTGGAAGGCGGTCGAGCGCATCATCGAGAAAGAGCGTCCGGACGCGATCCTGCCGACCATGGGCGGCCAGACCGCGCTGAACTGCGCGCTCGACCTGCACCGCAACGGCGTGCTGGACAAGTACAAGGTCGAGCTGATCGGCGCCTCGCCGGAAGCGATCGACAAGGCCGAGGACCGCGCCAAGTTCAAGGACGCGATGACCAAGATCGGCCTGGGTTCGGCGCGTTCCTACATCGCCCACTCGATGGACGAGTCGCGCAACGCGCAGCGCGAGTTGGGCTTCCCGGTCATCATCCGTCCGTCGTTCACGATGGGCGGCTCGGGCGGCGGCATCGCCTACAACGAAGAAGAATTCGAAGCGATCTGCAAGCGCGGCCTGGAAGCCTCGCCGACCTCGGAACTGCTGATCGAGGAATCGCTGCTCGGCTGGAAAGAGTACGAGATGGAGGTGGTTCGCGACAAGAACGACAACTGCATCATCGTGTGCTCGATCGAAAACCTGGATCCGATGGGCGTGCACACCGGCGACTCGATCACCGTCGCGCCGGCGCAGACGCTGACCGACAAGGAATACCAGATCATGCGCAACGCCTCGATCAACGTGCTGCGCGAGATCGGCGTCGATACCGGCGGCTCGAACGTGCAGTTCTCGATCAACCCGGCGGACGGCCGCATGATCGTGATCGAGATGAACCCGCGCGTGTCGCGCTCCTCGGCGCTGGCATCGAAAGCCACCGGCTTCCCGATCGCGAAGATCGCGGCCAAGCTGGCGGTCGGCTTCACGCTGGACGAGCTGCGCAACGACATCACCGGCGGCGCGACCCCGGCCTCGTTCGAGCCCTCGATCGACTACGTGGTCACCAAGATCCCGCGCTTCACCTTCGAGAAATTCCCGGCCGCGGACAAGCACCTGACCACCCAGATGAAATCGGTGGGCGAGGTGATGGCGATCGGCCGCACCTTCCAGGAATCCTTCCAGAAGGCCCTGCGCGGCCTGGAAGTCGGCGTCGATGGCCTGAACGAGAAGACCCGCGACCGCGAGAAGATCGAAGAAGAACTGGGCGAGCCGGGTCCGGAGCGCATCTGGTACGTGGGCGACGCCTTCGCCCAGGGCTTCACGCTGGAAGAAGTGCACGCGCTGACCAAGATCGATCCGTGGTTCCTCATCCAGATCAAGGAAATCGTCGACATCGAGTTGTGGCTGGATCACCAGAAGCTGGAGAGCCTCGACAAGCCGCTCCTGTACAAGCTGAAGCAGAAGGGCTTCTCGGACCGCCGCCTGGCCTTCCTGATGCAGACCACGCCGCAGGCCGTGCGCGAGCGCCGCCACGCACTGGGCATCCGCCCGGTCTACAAGCGCGTCGACACCTGCGCCGGCGAGTTCGCGACCAACACCGCCTACATGTACTCGACCTATGACGAAGAGTGCGAGTCCAACCCGACCGACAAGAAGAAGATCATGGTGCTGGGCGGCGGCCCGAACCGGATCGGCCAGGGCATCGAGTTCGACTACTGCTGCGTGCACGCGGCCCTCGCCATGCGCGAAGACGGCTACGAGACCATCATGGTCAACTGCAATCCCGAGACCGTGTCGACCGACTACGATACCTCGGACCGCCTGTACTTCGAATCGCTGACCCTCGAAGACGTGCTGGAAATCGTCGACCTCGAGAAGCCGGAAGGCGTGATCGTGCAGTACGGCGGCCAGACCCCGCTGAAGCTGGCGCTGGACCTGGAAGCCAACGGCGTGCCGATCATCGGCACCTCGCCGGACATGATCGACGCCGCCGAAGACCGCGAGCGCTTCCAGCAGCTGCTGCAGAAGCTGGGCCTGCGCCAGCCGCCGAACCGCACCGCGCGCACCGAAGAGGAAGCGCTGGCCCTGGCGACCGAAATCGGCTACCCGCTGGTGGTGCGCCCGTCCTACGTGCTGGGCGGCCGCGCGATGGAGATCGTCCACGAGCAGCGCGACCTCGAGCGCTACATGCGCGAAGCGGTCAAGGTCTCGAACGATTCGCCGGTGCTGCTGGACCGCTTCCTGAACGATGCCATCGAATGCGACGTCGACTGCATCTCGGACGGCAAGACCACCTTCATCGGCGGCGTGATGGAACACATCGAACAGGCCGGCGTGCACTCGGGCGACTCGGCCTGCTCGCTGCCGCCGTACTCGCTGTCGCAGGACACCATCGATGAACTGAAGCGCCAGACCTCGCTGATGGCCAAGGCCCTGAACGTGGTCGGCCTGATGAACGTGCAGTTCGCGATCCAGCAGACCGACGTCGACGGCAAGCGGCAGGATGTCGTCTACGTGCTGGAAGTGAACCCGCGCGCTTCGCGCACCGTGCCGTTCGTGTCGAAGGCGACCGGCCTGCAGCTGGCGAAGATCGCCGCGCGCTGCATGGTCGGCCAGACCCTGGAACAGCAGGGCGTGACGAAGGAAATCACGCCGCCGTTCTACAGCGTCAAGGAAGCCGTGTTCCCGTTCGTGAAATTCCCGGGCGTGGACACCATCCTCGGCCCCGAGATGAAGTCGACCGGCGAAGTGATGGGCGTCGGCATGACCTTCGGCGAAGCCTTCGTGAAGTCGCAGCTGGCGGCCGGCATCAACCTGCCGTCCTCGGGCCGCGTGTTCCTGTCGGTGAAGGGCTCCGACAAGCCGCGCACCGTGGCCGTCGCGCGCGACCTGGTGGCGCTGGGCTTCTCGCTGGTGGCGACCAAGGGCACCGCCGCGGTGATCTCCGCCGCCGGCATCCCGGTCACCCCGGTCAACAAGGTGCTGGAAGGCCGTCCGCACATCGTCGACATGATCAAGAACCACGAGATCGCGATGGTGGTCAACACGGTCGAGGAAAAGCGCAGCGCGATCAACGACTCGCGCACCATCCGTACCTCGGCCCTGCAGGCGCGCGTCGTGACCTACACGACCATCGCCGGCGCCGAAGCGGCGGTGCAGGGCATGCGCCAGCTGGACGAGTTGCGGGTCTACGATTTACAAGGCCTGCATAAAACCTTAAACTAAGCATCAGAGAAGTATCTGGAACCACAGAGTTCGCGCGGCTCGCGTTGCGTGACTCTGTGGTTTTCACTTTTACTATACGTACGCCACAGGGTGCGGCACAACCGTCGCGGGCGGCAGCAGTGGTGGTCGGGAAGCGCGGCCGTACTTCGGTACGGCGAGCATCGCAGACCGCCAATGCAACGCGCAGCAGGTTGGGCGGGACCCCACCACAAAGACGACCCATGAACACTCCATTGACCAAATACGGTGCCGAACTCCTGAAGGAAGAGCTGCACCAGCTCAAGACCAAGGAGCGCCGCAACGTGATCGATGCGATCGCCGAAGCGCGCTCGCATGGCGACCTGTCCGAAAACGCCGAGTACGATGCCGCCAAGGAGCGCCAGGCCTTCGTCGAGGGCCGCATCGCGGAACTGGAACAGAAGCTGTCGACCGCCCAGGTCATCGATCCGAGCACCCTCGACGCCGAAGGCCGCGTGGTGTTCGCCTCGACCGTCGACCTCGAAGACCTCGAGAGCGGCCAGAAGGTGACCTACCAGATCGTCGGCACCGACGAAGCCGACCTGAAAATGAACAAGGTGTCCGTCACCTCGCCGATCGCGCGCGCCCTGATCGGCAAGTACGCCGGCGACGTGGTCGAAGTGCAGGCCCCGTCCGGTCCGCGCGAATACGAAATCCTCGAAGTCCGCTACGTCTGATCCGGGCATGACCATGCGCGCGAAGCCGACGCTGGCCACCCTGCGCCTGCTGGCGGCAAGCCTGTGGGCGGGCAGTGTGTGGGCGGTCAGCTACCTGGCTGCGCCGAGCGCGTTCGCGGTCCTCGACAGCACCCGGGCCGGGAATGTGGTCGGCACCATGCTGACCCGCCTGGCCTGGCTGTCGATCGCGCTGGCGCCGCTGCTGGCGCTGCTGGTATGGCGCTCGGCCGACCTCGATGGCCGCCGGCGCCGCCGGATGGCCTGGCTGATCGGCGGCATGCTAGCCTGCAGCCTGGCCGTCTACCTGGGCCTGCAGCCGATGATGGCGGCGATCCGCGAGGCGGCCGGCCCGGCCGGGGTGAGGGCGTCGCCGCAGTGGGGCACCTTCGCGGCGCTGCATGGGGTGTCGCAGGTGCTGTACCTGATCCAAAGCGTGCTGGGGGCCGTGCTGGTCGTGAAGGCGCGGTAATGTTTGCGTGGGCTCCCCGAGCCCGCGCGACGGCATAAAAAAACCGGGGTGTGCCCCGGTTGTTTGTTTATTGCCGTGTGCGGCTCACTTGAGCGCGGTCTTCTTGGTGCTGGCCTGGCGCGGTTTGGCGCGCTTGACGTTGCCGCCCTGGGTCACGCGCTCGTTACCCTTCAGCAGGACCTTGGTGACGCTGGGCTTCTTGGTGCCGCTCGGGCTCGGCTTGACGATGGTGACTTCGCGCAGGCCCTTGCCGGCCTTGGTCGAACGTTCCTTGACGGCTTCTTTCTTCGGGCGATACAGGACCAGCAGTTTACCGATATGCTGCACGGGTGCGGCCTCCAGTTCTTCGCAGATCCGTTCGTAGGCGGCGACACGCTCTTCGCGGTCGTCGCCGAACACACGTACCTTGATCAGGCCGTGTGCGTCCAGGCTGGACGAGATTTCTTTCATGACGGCCTCGGTCAGGCCGGCTTCGCCGATCATGACGACAGGATTGAGCCCGTGGGCCTCCGCACGGAGGGCTGCGCGCTCGGCCGGTGTAAGTTTGATCATAATGGTTCTTTTTTGATGTACCTATTAAAAGCAGTATTTTACGCGAATGGCCAAGAACAAATTCAATAAAAACTGGATTCACGACCACATTAACGACCCTTATGTCAAATTGGCACAGAAAGAGGGTTACCGGGCGCGTGCGGCCTACAAGCTGAAAGAGATCGACGAGGCCGAGAAGCTGATCAAGCCGGGCCAGGTGATCGTCGACCTCGGCTGCACGCCCGGCAGCTGGGGCCAGTACACCCGGCGCAAGCTGTCCGGCGGCGACGATGGCGGCATCAAGGGCACGATGATCGGCCTCGACATCCTGCCGATGGAGCCGATCGCCGACATGCACTTCATCCAGGGTGACTTCCGCGAGGAGAGCGTGCTGGACCAGTTGGCCGAGATCCTGGGCGACCGCCAGGCCGACCTGGTGCTGTCCGACATGGCGCCAAACCTGTCCGGCATCCCGACGGCGGACGCGGCGCGCATGGAGCATTTGATTGAAATTGCCATTGAGTTTTCTCAATCGCATCTCAAGCCGTCCGGCGCATTGTTAGTAAAATGCTTTAAGGACATGGGCTTTACGCAAATCGTTGAGCTCTTCCGCCAGGAATTCAAGGTGGTCAAACAGATCAAACCGAAGGCGAGCCGCGATAAATCGTCGGAGATTTTCCTGCTTGGCCGCGGTCTCAAGAATCCCGCATAGAAAAATGCGAATTAATCCACGAATTGTCCCTTGATATTCGCGGCGGCAACCACACATCAGCCACGGGTGGTGAGTCTGGTGAAGCCGTCCGACGCCATCCGCCCGCACCGAACGGTGTTTATTCGTGCGCGGCGGAAATAAAAAACCGTTATAGTGACGGGGCAAAGCTTTATGAGCGGCTGTGCGTGGCACCGCCTGCTTATTGCGGTAAAATCCGCGTTTGAAACAATGGGAAAAGATGCGTCCGCATCAGAGGAGTTTTCGTGAATAATATGTTTTCCAAATCCGCCATCTGGGTGGTGGTCGCGCTGCTGTTGTTCATGCTGTTCAAGCAGTTCGACAACCACAGCGTAGCGGGCGGCAGCAAGACGATTGCTTATTCCGAGCTGCTCGATGACGTTCAGGCGAAACGCATCAAGGACGTCGTGATCGAGGGATCGAACATCACGGCAACCCGCCAGGACGACAGCAAGGTGCGCGCCACGGCCACCATGCTCGACCGCGGCCTGATCAAGGACCTGCGCGACAACAACGTGCGCTTCGACGTGAAGCCGCCGGAAGAGCCGTCGTTCCTGCAGCAAGTCTTCATCTCCTGGTTCCCGATGCTGCTGCTGATCGGCGTCTGGGTCTTCTTCATGCGCCAGATGCAGGGCGGCGGCAAGGGCGGGGCTTTCTCGTTCGGCAAGTCGAAGGCCCGCATGATGGATGAAACCAAC
>Ga0308158_10000191_pt1 | contig 131519 bp, 123 predicted proteins | sample PhyBR2_FD_201038 | JGI IMG/M metagenome (GOLD analysis project Ga0308158, IMG submission 201038) | Phyllosphere microbial communities from UC Gill Tract Community Farm, Albany, California, United States - DLSLB.R2 | ecosystem: Host-associated > Plants > Phyllosphere > Unclassified | place... | reverse complement strand
TCCGGCCAATAAAGGGACGGTTAACGTCGATAACAACCAGCTCGTCTTCACCCCAGGCTCGGACTTCGATCACCTGAAAGCTGGCGCCACCGAGCAGGTGACGCTGAGCTACACCATGAAGGATGATCAGGGCGCTGAGTCGACCAGCTCTGTGACCGTGACTGTCACCGGTACCAATGATGCGCCGGTCGCTGTTGCCGACACCGCCTCCGGAACCGAGAACCAGATCCTGACCATTGATGTGCTGGCCAACGACACCGATGTGGATGATGAGCACGCCTTCACGCTGGTATCGGGCTCTGCTCCGGCTAACAAAGGTACGGTTTCCGTCGATAACAACCAGCTCGTCTTCACCCCAGGCTCGGACTTCGACCACCTGAAAGCTGGCGCTACCGAGCAGGTCACCCTGAGCTACACCATGAAGGATGATCAGGGCGCTGAGTCGACCAGCTCTGTGACCGTGACTGTCACCGGTACCAATGATGCGCCGGTCGCTGTTGCCGACACCGCCTCCGGCACCGAGAACCAGACCCTGACCATTGATGTGCTGGCCAATGATACCGATGTGGATGATGGCCACGCTTTCACGCTGGTGTCGGGTGCTGCTCCGGCCAATAAAGGCACGGTTTCCGTCGATAACACCCAACTCGTCTTCACCCCAGGTTCGGATTTCGACCACCTGAAAGCCGGCGCGACGGAACAGGTCACCCTGAGCTACACGATGAAGGATGACCAGGGCGCCGAGTCGACCAGCACCGTGACCGTGACCGTGACCGGTACCAACGATGCACCGGTCGCAGTCGCCGATACCGCTTCGGGTACCGAGAACCAGGCCTTGACCATCGACGTGCTGGCCAACGATACCGATGTGGATGACGGTCACTCCTTCATCCTGGTATCCGGTGCAGCACCGGAAGGCAAGGGCACCACCAGTGTGGTGAACAACCAGCTCGTGTTCACGCCAGGTTCGGACTTCGACCACCTGAAGGCTGGGGCGACCGAACAGGTCACCCTGAGCTACACGATGAAGGATGACCAGGGCGCAACCTCGACCAGCACTGTCGTGGTGACCGTCACTGGCACCAACGATGCACCGGTCGCCGTTGCCGATACCGCCTCGGGCACCGAGAACCAGACCCTGACTATCGATGTGCTGGCCAACGACACCGATGTGGATGATGAGCACTCCTTCACGCTGGTATCCGGCGCTGCTCCGGCCAACAAAGGTACGGTTGCCGTCGATAACAACCAGCTCGTGTTCACTCCGGGTGCGGATTTCGACCACCTGAAAGCTGGCGCCACCGAACAGGTGACACTGAGCTACACCATGAAGGACGATCAGGGGGCTACCTCGACCAGCACGGTCGTGGTGACCGTTACCGGCACCAATGATGCGCCGGTCGCCGTTGCCGATACCGCTTCGGGCACCGAGAAGCAGACCCTGACCATCGATGTGCTGGCCAACGATACCGATGTGGATGATGGCCACGCTTTCACGCTGGTGTCCGGTTCTGGACCGGAAGGCAAGGGCGCGACCAGCGTGGTGAACAACCAGCTCGTGTTCACGCCAGGCTCGGACTTCGACCACCTGAAAGCCGGCGCCACCGAGCAGGTGACGCTGAACTACACGATGAAGGACGATCAAGGCGCAACCTCGACCAGCACGGTCGTGGTCACCGTCACCGGCACCAACGACGCACCGGTCGCCGTGGCCGACACCGCTTCGGGTACCGAGAACCAGACGCTGACCATCGACGTGCTGGCGAACGACACCGATGTGGATGATGGCCATGCCTTCACGCTGGTGTCGGGCGCAGCCCCAGCCAACAAAGGTTCCGTTACCGTTGCTAACAATCAGCTCGTGTTCACTCCAGGCTCGGACTTCGATCACCTGAAAGCTGGCGCCACCGAACAGGTAACGCTGAACTACACGATGAAGGACGACCAGGGCGCAACCTCGACCAGCACGGTTGTGGTCACCGTTACCGGCACCAATGACGCCCCAGTCGCCGTTGCCGATACCGTCTCGGGCACCGAGAACCAGACCCTGACCATCGACGTGCTGGCGAACGATACCGATGTGGATGACGGCCACGCCTTCACGCTGTTGTCGGGTGCCGCACCAGCCAGCAAAGGCACGGTTGCCGTCGCTAACAACCAGCTCGTCTTCACCCCAGGCTCGGACTTCGATCACCTGAAAGCCGGCGCCACCGAACAGGTAACGCTGAACTACACGATGAAGGACGACCAGGGCGCAACCTCGACCAGCACGGTCGTGGTCACCGTCACCGGCACCAACGATGCACCGGTAGCGGTCGCCGACACCGCTTCGGGCACCGAGAACCAGACCCTGACCATTGATGTGCTGGCCAACGACACCGATGTGGATGACGGCCACGCCTTCACGCTGTTGTCGGGTGCCGCACCAGCCAGCAAAGGCACGGTTGCCGTTGCTAACAACCAGCTCGTCTTCACCCCAGGCGCTGACTTCGACCACCTGAAAGCTGGCGCCACCGAGCAGGTGACGCTGAACTACACCATGAAGGACGACCAGGGCACAACCTCGACCAGCACCGTCGTGGTGACCGTCACTGGCACCAACGATGCACCGGTCATCAGCTCAGGCGCGACGGCGAGCGTCCTGGAAAACGCTGCGGCCAGCACAGTGGTCTACACGGCCACGGCAACCGACCCCGATGATCTCGATACCACCAGCTGGAGCTTGACCGGTACCGACGCTTCATTGATGAGCATTAATGCCAATGGCCAGGTGACGCTGAATGCATCGGCCAACTATGAGGCAAAGTCGAGCTACACCTTCAATGTCGTGGCAACGGACGGCAGCGGCGCCAGCGCCAGCAAGGCAGTTACCCTGAGTGTCACCGATGTGAATGAAGCGCCGACGATCACTTCCAATGGCGGCAAGGACACTGCTTCAATCAGCGTATCGGAAAATACAACTGCGGTGACAACCGTGGCAGCAAGCGATCCCGATGCAAATACGCTGAGCTACAGCATCGTCGGTGGCGCGGATGCGGCCAGATTCGTGATCAATGCAGCGACAGGTGCACTGGCCTTCTCGTCCGCGCCCGATTACGAAAAGCCGGCTGATTCAGGCTTAAATAATGTGTATGACGTCATTGTGCGCGCGTCGGATGGCAGCCTGTTTGACGATCAGGCGATTGCGGTGACGGTAACGGACGTCAGTGAGGCTCCCACCGGGACCATCCAGATCGATACCGCGCCAAAGCAATCGAATACGATCACGGGAAGCTTCACGGACTCGGTAAATGTGAACTCCATCAAGGTAACGCTCAACGGCACGCAATTGAACGGCACCATGGCGATCGACAATGCCAAGCACACGTGGACGTTCACCCTGTCAGGCAACCAGAAACTGACGCCTAACGATGTCCTCGTCGCCACGGCAACCGACGCCGCATCGCAGACGTTCTCATCCGCGTCGTTCACGGTGAAGCCGCCGGCCGGCGTGGCCGGAGAGCCGATCAACCTGGCGCTGACCAATCCGTCAGGTGACCCGGCGAGCCTGGTGAATATTACGATCAGCAAGGTCCCCTCGGACTGGGTTATCAGTAATGCGACCAAGCTTGCCGACGGCACCTGGGTTGCCCAAACCAACGACCCCAGCAAGCTGACCGTCACGACGCCAAGCACCTACGCAGGCGCCGCTGTACTGCGCGTCACCGAAACGTGGACCGATGCGAACGGGATGGAAAAATCGCTTGTCATCGCCAACAACGTCGAAGCCTACGCCCCCGGCAACCCGATCTTCGCGGTTTCGACCGATGACACGCTCACGGCTTCCTCCGGCGCAGACCTGCTGGTCTTCGCCCAGCCGATTGGCCGCGACACCATCCACAACTTCGACACGGCTGCCGACAAGATCGATCTGATCGGATTCACCGGCATCAACGGTTTCAGCGACCTGTCGATCGCTGACGATGCCAGCGGCAACGCAGTGGTCACGCTGGCGACCGGTGCGACGATCACAGTGGTTGGCGTCCATGCCGCCTCGCTCACCACCAGCAACTTCACGTTCAACATCGAACCGGTGAGCGCCAACACCGGCACGCTGACGCTCTCCGATGGTGCCATCATGCCCTTCGGCGGTGTGCTGAACAATAGCGGCACGATCGAGCTGAACTCGGCAGGCAGCGACACCCAGCTCGAGGTACTGGTCGAGAGTTTGAAGCTGCAGGGTGGCGGCCGCGTTACCCTGTCGGACAACGAGCACAACGCGATCTCGGGCGGCGCCGCCAGCGCCAAACTGGTCAATATCGACAACACCATCTCCGGCGCCGGACAGATCGGCGCCGGCCAGATGACGCTCGATAACCGCGGCACCATCATCGCCGACGGCAGCCATGCACTCACGATCGATACCGGCGCCAACACCGTCGTCAACTCCGGCACGCTGGAAGCGACCGGCTCCGGCGGCCTGGTCATCGATAGCGCGCTGGACAACAGCGGCAAGCTGTGGGCCAACGGCGGCAACCTGACGGTGCATGGCGATGTCAGCGGCAGCGGCACTGCGCTGATCAGTGGTGCGGCGGTGCTGGAACTCGATGGCGCGGCGAATGTCGCAGTCAACTTCGATGCCGGCGGCTCGGGTTCGCTGAAACTCGGCGATGCCGACCACTTCAGCGGCAGCATCGCCGGCTTCGGCGGCAATGACTCCCTGCACCTGGCCGATATTGCGGTGAAGGCCGGCAGCGCGCTGTCCTTCGTGGCCGACGGCTCCGGCGGCACGCTCACACTCAGCGACGGCATCAGCACCGCCCATCTGGCCTTGCTGGGCAGCTACGCGAATGCCGGCTTCGTCGCGAGCGCGGACCAGGGCGGCGGCATGCTGTTGACGGCGAACGTGACCGACGTCAACCAGAACCTGCATGGCACCGGCGGCATCGACCTGCTGGCCAGCGGCGCCGGCAGCGATGTCCTGGCGGGCGGCGCGGGCAACGACGTGCTGTTCGGCGGCGCCGGGAACGATACCTTCGTGCTCGATGCGGCGCTGAATGGCAGCTCGAACGTCGATACGATCCTGGACTTCCGGGCCAACGGGGATGACGACCATATCATGCTGTCGCAAGCGGTCTTTGGTAGCCTGACCGGTACCGGCGGCACGCTCGATGCGTCGCAGTTTGCCGCGGTGAGCGATGGCAGCGGTGGAACGGCCTTGCTCGACGCAGGTGTGCATCTCATCTACGACAGCCAGAGCGGCAGCCTGTATTACGATGCCGATGGCGCCAACACCACGGGGGGCCGTACCCTGGTGGCGGTGATCGGAACCTTCGAGCATCCGTCGGGCACTGTCGTCACCCACGACGCCTTCAAGTTCGGTTGATTCCGGAAGCCGCCATCAGCAGCGCGGGTGGCTTTCTCCAGCGCAACAAAAAACCCGCTTTCCTGCGAAGGGAGCGGGTTTTGTCATTTCGACGATACGTCGTGCTGCAAGGATGTGGTGCCTCCGGCCGGAATCGAACCGGCACGCCTTTCGGCGCTTGATTTTGAGTCAAGTGCGTCTACCAATTCCGCCACAGAGGCTGCAAGCGCAGGCGCGCATCTTAGCACATGACATGCCAAAAAGACCAGTGCGCGCGCGGGCCATTCCGGCGTATGATCTCGCCTACCCTGAGAAACAGCCGCCGGCAGTGCGGCGCGCACGATGAAGAACAAGAAGATACGCGAGATCATCCTCGGCAAGCCACTCGATCCGATGAAGAGCGAGACCCGCCATTCGATGGCGCTGGTCGCTTTTCTGGCCTGGGTCGGGCTCGGCGCGGACGGCCTGTCCTCGTCGTCCTACGGCCCCGAAGAGACCTTCCGCGCGCTGGGCGCCCATACCCATCTCGGCCTGTACATGGCGATCGCCACCGCGGTCACCGTCTTCATCATTGCGCTCGCCTACAACCAGGTGATCGAGCTGTTCCCGACCGGTGGCGGGGGCTACCGGGTCGCCACCAAGCTGGTCGGGCCCTACCTCGGACTGGTTTCGGGCTGCGCCCTGATCCTCGACTACGTGCTCACCATCGCGATCTCGATCGCGTCCGGGGTCGATGCGCTGGCGTCCTTCCTGCCGCTCGGCTTCCAGCCCTATAAATTATGGGCCGAAGCCTTCTTCATCGCGCTGCTGATCGTGATGAACCTGCGCGGCCTGAAGGAGGCGATCCAGATCCTGCTGCCGATCTTCCTCGGTTTCGTCGCCACCCACCTGGTACTGATCGTCTACGGCATCGTCGCGCATGCGTCGAACCTGCCGCAGCTGGTACCGAGCACCATGGCCGAAACGCGCGAGCTGGCCGGCGGCATCGGCTGGGCCGGCGTGGCCGGGATGCTGCTGCTGGCGTATTCGCAGGGCGGCGGCACCTACACGGGCCTGGAGGCGGTGTCGAACAACGTCAACCTGCTGGCCGAACCGCGCGTGCGCACCGGGAAGATGACGATGTTCTACATGGCGCTGTCGCTGGCCGTGACCGCCGGCGGCATCATCCTGCTCTATCTGCTGTGGGACGCGCAGCCGGTGCATGGCGAGACCCTGAACGCCACCACCTTCCGCCGCATCATCGCCAGCATGGGAATCGGTGGCGATGTGATGAACCACGTGGTGCTGGCCGTCGTGCTGGCTTTCGAGGCGGGGCTGCTGTTCGTTGCCGCGAACACCGGCTTCCTGGGCGGCCCGTCGGTGCTGTCGAACATGGCTTCGGATTCCTGGGTGCCGCACCAGTTCCGCTACCTGTCAACCCGCCTGGTGACCCAGAACGGCATCCTGGTGATGGGCATCGCCGCGCTGGCGATCCTGTTCTGGACCGGCGGCGAGGTCACGGTGCTGGTGGTGCTGTATTCGATCTCGGTGTTCCTGACCTTCGCGATCTCGCTGTTCGGCCTGTGCCTGTACTGGTGGCGCCACCGGAAGGACACCGACAACGTGCGCTGGGTACGGCGCTTCCTGCTGTCGCTGGTCGGCTTCGTGATCTGCGCCGGCATCCTGGCGATCCTGCTGGTCGAGCGTTTCACCCAAGGGGGCTGGGCCACCGCGCTGATCATCGCGGCCATCGCGGGACTGTGCGTGTTCATCCGCAACCACTACCGCGAGACCAAGCGTGCGATTCAAGCGGTGGACGAGGTGTTCGCCAGCCAGCCCTTCGGCCCGGTGACGGAGCCGACGGAGCCCGAACCGGACGCGCACACCGCGGTGTTCATCGTCGGCACCTCGCGCGGCGGCGGCCTGCATGCGCTGCTGTGGGTGCTGCGCATGTTCCCTGGCCACTTCAAGAATTTCCTGTTCGTGAATGCGCGCACGGTGGATTCGCATGCCTACGGCGGCGAGGGCGCGCTGGAAAAGATGCGCGAGGATGCGGCCGAGACCCTGGAATACTTCGTCGACTTCTGCCAGAGCCACGGGATGGCGTCGGCGTCCTACATCGGCTTCGGCACCGATGCGGTGGAGGAGATCACCCGCATGTGCGAGCAGATCAATCGGGAATATCCGAACACGATCTTCTTCACCAGCAAGCTGATCTTTGCCTCGGATAACTGGTTCACCCGGCTGCTGCACAACCAGGCGGCGCTGGCCGTGCAGCGCCGCCTGCACCTTGAAGGGCTGCAGATGGTGATTTTACCGATGAAGGTGTAGCCCGCACCTGTTTCAGCAGGCCATTTGCCGGCGCAGTGCGCGCAGCGCCGGCACCGGGCCCGTGACTTCGAGCGCATGGGCGCGCACGGTCACGGCGATCTCCTTGCCGCCGCGCGTGCGGTAACGCACGGCGCCGGGGGTGCGTTCGGACGGCGCATAGCCGAGCTGGCCAAGCGCATCGTCCAGTGTGCAGACCAGGTGGCATGCCTCGAAGCGGGTCATTACCTCGAAACGGCCAGGCATCATGTGCGCCATCGGCAGCAGGCCGCCGGCCAGGACCGGCAGCACGATGTAGGCGAGTGGCGCGGCCGGATCGTACAGGTGGAACGCGAACATCATGGCCGGCAGTCCCAGCGCCAGCGTCAGCCCGAGCAGCAGGAGGCGCTGCGGAGAGGCCAGGACGGCGGGGCGGCGCGCCAGTTCCGGAATGCGCTCGATATCGGAAAACGTCACGCTTTTCAAGATGGGCTCCTTGGCTGGCGATGCCGGGGGACGGCGGGCACATCCACCATTCTGATAATCCGGGGCAAGCGGGAATTGATTTTTCTCAATCATGTCATTGCCCGAAACCAAGTGTTTTCACTTCGGAACCAGAAGTTCAAAAAACGCCACGTTTCGGCAAAAACGGCTGAGATTTGTGCGCAATCTAACAGTTGCTGGGTAAGTGCAAACCTATGCTGTTATCAAGGACTGGTGTAAGTACGCCGGCTCCCCGGATGCAAGTCCCGATAACTTTTTCAGGAACTATCATGAAACTGAAATCTCTCGTTCTTAGCGCCCTCGTCGCGGGCGCGGCGTTCGCCTCCCAGGGCGCCGCCGCCGAGGCGATCGACCGGACCGTTCCGCTAGTGACAGCGGGCGACGGCGTGGGCGGCTTCAACGCGCATTTCGGCGATACCTTCGCGGCCTCGACCGTCGGCAGCACCTTCAGCGACATCTTCACCTTCAACATCGGCACACCTTTCGACGCCGCCGCATCGGTGACCTCGTCCTACCTGAATACTCCGCAGACCAAGGACCTCTTGATCACAGGCCTGAGCCTGTACCGTTACGACCCGGTGACGATGGCCGTGCTCGGCACGGCGATCGCCGGCATCAATGAAACCGGCTTCGGCTCGCACCCGACCGATTCGTGGTCGCTGTCGGCCTACGGCCTGGACAGCGGCTATTACGCATTGAAGGTGAACGGGCAGGTGATGGGGGCGGGCGGCGGCGCCTTCGGCGGCGACCTGACGATCTCGCCGGTCCCGGAACCGCAGGCCTGGGGCATGCTGCTGGCCGGCCTGGGGCTGCTTGGCATGGCCGCGCGCCGCCAGCTGGTGCCGATCAAGATCCGGCCACCGCGCGCCTAGGAGAACGCGGACGTAAAAAAAAGCCACCCGGCCGGGTGGCTTTTTTGGGGGCCTGTTCAGCGGCGCTGGTACAGGCGGAAGCGCTCGTCGCGGTCGGAAGGGCGGCGGCCTTCCCACAGCAGGGTCCAGTCGCGCGGACGGAATTCGTCCAGCACCACTTCGCCGCCGCGCGGGCCGTCGCCGGTCTGGAGCACGCTTTGGCGCGCCGTGTCGCCATGCGCGTTTTCGGCGGTCTTCCTGAGGCTGTCCTGCAGCAGCAGGTAGCCGCACTTGCTGCCTGCGACGCCGGCAAACGGCAGGTGGCCGAAATACGCGAACGAGGCGCGCTGGGCCGGGCCGACGTTGGTCTCGATGCAGTCGGCGTTGGCCGGCAGGCGCGCCGCGATCTGCTGGGCCACGCTGGCGTAGCTCTTGCCGTAGTTGAGGTCCGGCAGGAACAGCGTCATCAGCAACACCCACAGCATGATCAGGCCGCCGGACGACAGCACCACGGCGCGCCACAGCACCGAAGGCTGGCGCGACAGGCGCCAGTGCACCAGCACGAACCAGCCGACCGTGATGGCGGCGGCGACGATGAAGGCGACGATGCCGAATTCGGGCTTGAAGCCGGGCACCAGCTTCAGTGCGTTCTTGGCGAACTGCGCCGGCCAGCCGGTCAGCTTGGCCACCCAGAACAGCCAGATCAGGCCGCCCAGCAGGCTCAGCACCATCACCGAGAACCAGTCGATCGCATTGATCGTGCCGCGCTTCATGGTCGGCAGGCCGAAGGCGGCCATCAGCGCCATCGGCGGCAGCAGCTTGAGCAGGTCGCCGTTTTCCGGCACCGGGTCGCACAGCACCAGCAGGACCAGCAGGCCGACGAAGCAGGTCGGCAGGATGATGTGCAGCAGGCCATGCTGGCGGCGCCAGGCCCAGGCGGCCCAGGCGGCGAACGGCCAGGCCGGCCAGCAGAACCAGATGCCGACACGGAAGAAGGCCTTGATCGAATGCCAGCTCGGCGTGCTCAGCTGGCTGGCGTTCCAGGTCAGCCATTCGCTCACCGGCGCCTGGCCGTAGGGCTTCGCCAGCAGGGCGGGGAGGATCCAGACCAGCATCGCCAGCAGGGCCGCGCCGGCGGCCACGCCCAGGTGGCGCAGCACCGGGCGGGCCGGCAGCTTCAGGAAGCGGGTGCACAGGAACAGCGCCGCGAGCAACACGATGGGCGAGGCGACGCCACGGGTCAGGGCCAGCGCGCCCAGCACCAGGCCGGTCAGCGCCGCGTTGCGGGTGGTGGCTTCTTCGATGAAGCGCACCGAACGGTACAGGAACCAGGCCAGCAGCGAACCCTGCAGGGTCACGGCCAGGGTTTCGTGGCTCTGCAGCAGCAGGCCCAGGCAGCCGAGGTAGATCAGGACGGCGGTGTCGGCCAGGGTGCGGCCGTAGTCGTCGGGTTCGGGCTGGCCGCCGAAGGCCAGGCGCAAGGGCTGGGCTTCGGTGCGCCGGCCCAGCCGGAACGCGGTCTGCCACAGCGATACGGTGCCGAGCACGAAGATGCCGATGGTCGACATGCGCGCCGCCAGCACGTCGCCCAGCAGCCAGCCGAACAATTTGATGCACAGCGCGCCCAGCCAGAACGCCAGCGGTCCTTCCTCGGGCGCGGGCAGGCCGGCAATGTTGGGCAGCAGCCAGTCGCTGATGCTGCCGTGCGCCATGGTCCACATGATGCCGAAGCTGGCGGCATCGTCCTTCCACGGATCGCGTCCGATCAGGCCCGGCAGGATGTACAACAGGCCGAGTGCGTACAAGGCCCATCGTGGCAGCGCGAGGGTGGCGGCGGCAGGGAGGCGGACTGGTTTCATCGATAGTGTTGCGTGATTCGCTAAATTAATGCCGCGTAGTATAGAACACCTCAGGAAACCTACTGCGTGTTGCAAGGATTGTCTGCGATGCTCGCTACGGTTTCTCGAGGTGTTCCACTCGGCAAAAAAAAAGGAAGCCCCAGGCTTCCTTCTTGGAGACCCGGAGGCCTCCAGTGCGTTCGCTGTCGGGGGATTAGCCGTTGGCGACGCTGGTCTTCGAGCCGACCGAACCGAACTTCTGGCGGAACTTCTCGACGCGGCCAGCGGTGTCGACGATCTTGTGCTTACCGGTGAAGAACGGGTGCGATTCAGCCGACACCTCGATCTTGACCAGCGGGTATTGCTTGCCTTCGAAATCGATGGTCTCGCGGGTAGCGATGGTCGAACGGGTGATGAATTTGAAATCGCAGGACAGGTCGTGGAAGACGACTTCGCGGTAATCCGGATGGGTATCGGTTTTCATGGTATTGCCTCGGTTGTTTGGTAGCCAAAAGGCACTTCGTCGGTCATGCAGCTTCTTGACCCGATTGCCGATCACTTGCCAGGTGTGGTAAGGAACCGGAGATTATATGCCAGCCCGGTCCGCGAAGCAACCAATAGCGCCCTGCCTGGCTCAGGAGTGGGGCAGGCGCGCCATCATGGTCAGGATCATTCCGGCGAATCCGATGACCATGGTAATGGCGGTTGCCGCCATCCACTTGCTCAGGCGTGCGGATTCGCCATGGATGTCGGTTTTGAGTTCGGCTTTCAGTTCCGACAGGTCAGCTTTGTTGGGCAGCATGGTCAATGTCGTATCGAAGCGGGTTTCGAGGACGGTCAGGCGCCGGTCGAGCAGCAGGTCCTTGTTGCGCTGGGCGGGCACGTCATGCAATTCGTCGGAAATCATCATCGCTCCTTGTTGGTATGAGGACGATTCTCCGTGCTGGGCCCCGTTCGGGCTTGATCTGAATAAATCGTGGTGCATAAAAGCGAAAAGGCGAGCCGAGCTCGCCTTTTCGTGGATTCCGTTACAACCCGGCCGGAATCAGCCGCCGCGACGCATCAGGTCGAAGAACTCGATGTTGTTCTTGGTTGCGCGCATCTTGTCGAGGATGAACTCCATCGCCTCGATCTCGTCCATCGAGTACAGCAGCTTGCGCAGGATCCAGATCTTCTGCAGCTGGTCCGGCTTGATCAGCAGCTCTTCGCGGCGGGTACCCGACTTGTTCAGGTTGATCGCCGGATAGACGCGCTTCTCGGCCAGGCGGCGCTCGAGGTGCACTTCCATGTTGCCGGTGCCCTTGAATTCTTCGTAGATCACGTCGTCCATGCGCGAGCCGGTTTCGATCAGCGCGGTGGCGACGATGGTCAGCGAACCGCCTTCCTCGACGTTACGGGCGGCGCCGAAGAAACGCTTCGGACGCTGCAGCGCGTTGGCGTCGACACCGCCGGTCAGGACCTTGCCCGATGCCGGGATCACGGTGTTGTAGGCGCGCGCCAGGCGGGTGATCGAGTCCAGCAGGATCACGACGTCCTTCTTCATCTCGACCAGGCGCTTGGCCTTTTCCAGCACCATCTCGGCGACCTGCACGTGGCGGGTGGCCGGTTCGTCGAAGGTCGAGGCGACCACTTCGCCGCGCACCGAACGCTGCATCTCGGTCACTTCCTCGGGACGTTCGTCGATCAGCAGGACGATCAGGGTGACGTCCGGGTGGTTCGCGGTGATCGCGTGGGCGATGTGCTGCAGCATGACCGACTTGCCGGACTTCGGCGAAGCCACCAGCAGGCCGCGCTGGCCCTTGCCGATCGGCGAGATCAGGTCGACGATGCGGCCGGTGATGTTTTCCGCGCCGTTCATGTCGCGCTCCAGGCGCAGCGGCACTTGCGGGTGCAGCGGGGTCAGGTTCTCGAACAGGATGCGGTGCTTCGACGCTTCCGGCGATTCGCCGTTCACCTTGTCCACCTTGACCAGCGCAAAATAACGCTCGCCATCCTTCGGCGTACGCACTTCCCCTTCAATCGAGTCACCCGTATGCAGGTTGAAGCGGCGGATCTGCGATGGCGAGATGTAGATGTCGTCGGTCGACGCCATGTAGCTCGCATCCGGCGAACGCAGGAAACCGAAACCGTCCGGCAGCACCTCGAGCGCGCCGTCGCCGAAAATCTGTTCGCCTTGTTTCGCGCGCTTCTTGAGGATCGCGAACATCAGTTCTTGTTTGCGCAGGCGGGCTGCGTTGTCGATATCCAGGCTGATCGCCATCTCCAGAAGGGCGGAGACGTGCATTGCCTTCAGTTCAGATAAGTGCATGTGTCGGGTGTCCCGTGACGGGAAAGTAAAGGTAGGGGAGGGAACTACGTGGGTTGATTAAAAGAGAAGCATCGGAGTCGATGAGCTTCCCGGAATGGCGGCAGTGCGGGCGCGCTGCCGCCGGCTATCGTATCAGATGTTGCTATCGATGAAAGCAGTCAGTTGGCCCTTGGCCATCGCGCCGACCTTTTGCGCGGCTGCCACGCCGTTCTTGAACAGGATCAGGGTCGGGATGCCACGGATGCCGAACTTGGCCGGCACGGCCTGGTTCGCATCGACGTCCATCTTCGCGATCAGGAGCTTGCCGTCATATTCTTTAGCGACTTCTTCCAGGATCGGGGCGATCATCTTGCAGGGGCCGCACCACTCGGCCCAGAAGTCGACCAGGACCGGGCGCTCGGACTTCAGAACGTCGGTTTCGAAAGATGCATCGCTAATGTGTTTGATGTTTTCGCTCATGTTTTCCTCAGTGAGAGGTAGGTCAATTAACGCCTGAACGCACAATGGTGGAGACACTGTGTGCAATATTCAATAGTGGAAGAGCTGCAAGAGGGTGTCAGGCGGGGGTTAGCTGAAATAATAACCGATTTTCCTGAAACGTGTTCGCAAGCTTTGTACAAAATCTTAACACGTTGCGGCGCACCGCAAACAGGTCCCAGAAAACGGCATGCGCCGGACTGGCAGACTTGCGGGTGGACCGGGCGTTTCCGGGACGGCTGGCGGGTTCCGGACGGTTCGACCTGATCCTATTATTGCCGACGACTATGCCGCCTGTATATGGGGCGGATGGATTTATTTTGCTGCGTGGTACAAGCGACAAGCGCTTCTCAGCCGACGCTGCCCGTGAATTTGTATAACTGGCCGGGATGCCACATCGTCGCCACCGTCGCCACCCGGCCCTGCGAGGTGGTGCGGCGCCTCTGCACCAGGCAGGCGGAACCCGCAGCGATATTCAGCATCTCGGCAACCTCGCGCGGCGCCGGCAGCGCCTCGATGCTGTAGGTGGCGCCCTGCAGCGGCGCGGCGGCCATCAGGTGTTCGTTCGGGGTGACGCGGGTATAGTCCTGCTCCAGGTAAGCGGGCGCGCAGGCCGGGTTGACCCAGCGGTCCTCGACCTGGATCGGCTGGCCGTTCTCGTGGTGCACGATCACGGAGTGGAACAGCGGCGTGCCCGGCGCCAGGTCGAATTGCAGGGCCAGCGCCTCGCCGACCGGCACCTGTTCCAGCAGCAAGGGGCGGCTGGTATGGGCATGTCCGCGCGCGCGGACCTCGTCGGCGATGTTGCGGATCTCGACCAGCGTGGCCTGGTATTTTTGCGGCGCAACGAAGGTGCCCGCGCCCTGGCGCCGCGTCAGCACCTGCTCGGCGGTCAGTTCGCGCACGGCCCGGTTGACGGTCATGCGCGAGACGCCGAACTGGCGTACCAGCGCCTGCTCGGATGGAACGAGGTCGCCTTCCTTCCAGCGTCCGGAAGCGATCTCGCCCGTCAGGTAATCCTTGATGCGCTGAAAAATAGGCGTGGCGTCCTGTTCGCTGTGCTGCTGTTCCAAGCTGTTCTCCTGCTATACGATGTAAAGATTGTCCGGTACTGCCAATTCGAAAGCAAGACCCGGGATGACGGCGTCGGTCCTCCGCCGTTAGCATGGCTTCATTCGATTGATTCAGCAGGGAGACTACCATGGACAAGCCAGCTTTCAGGACCGACGAAGAACGCTGGGCCGCGGTGCAGCAGCGTATGCGCGAGGCCGACGGCCTTTTCTATTACTCGGTGCGCACCACCGGCGTGTACTGCCAGCCGTCGTGCCCCTCGCGCGGCGCGCGGCGCGCCAACGTCGCCTTCCACGCCACCCGCGCGGAGGCCGAGGCAGCCGGCTTCCGGCCCTGCCTGCGCTGCAAGCCGGACCAGCCGCCGCTGGCCGAGCGCCAGGCCAGCGCCGTGGCCCAGGCCTGCCGCCTGATCGACGATGCTGTCGACGAGCCGGATCTCGAGACCCTGGCCCAGGCCTGCGGCATGAGCCGCTTCCATTTCCACCGCGTGTTCAAGGCGCATACCGGGATCACGCCGAAGGCCTACGCGGCCGCACGGCGCGCCGAACGCCTGAAGCGCGAGCTGGGGCAGGCGCCCACCGCCACGCAGGCCGCCTACGATGCCGGCTTCAATTCCAGCGGCCGTTTCTATGCGGCGTCGTCCGGCGTGCTGGGCATGACGCCGCAGCGCTACCGTTCGGGCGGTGGCGGCGAAGTCATTCGCTTCGCGGTGGCCGCCTGCTCGCTGGGCGCATTGCTGGTGGCGGCCACGGACAAGGGCATTTGTTCGATCCTGCTGGGCGACGATCCGGATGCGCTGGTGCGCGACTTGCAGGACCGCTTCCCGAAGGCCGAGTTGATCGGCGCCGAGCCGGCGTTCGAAAGCACGGTGGCGCAGGTGGTCGCTTTTGTCGAGGCGCCGCGCATCGGGCTCGCCCTGCCGCTGGACCTGCGCGGTACCGCCTTCCAGCAGCGCGTCTGGCAGGCACTGCGCAGCATCCCGGCCGGCCGCACGGTGGGGTACGCCGAGCTGGCCGCGCAACTCGGCATGCCGCAGGGGGCGCGTGCCGTGGCGGGGGCATGTGCGGCGAATCCGGTGGCGATCGCCGTTCCCTGCCACCGCGTCGTGCGCAATGACGGGTCGATTTCCGGCTACCGCTGGGGAGTGGAGCGGAAGAAGACCCTGCTCGAACGCGAGGCGGGCCAGTCGAAGGACATGGCGTGATGAAGGATATCGACTGGGAGCGCGCAGGCGCCGAGCTCGATGCCTACGGCTGCGCGGTCTTGCCGGCCTTGCTCGATCCGGGCCGGTGCGCGGCCTGGGCCGCCGGCTACGCGAACGACGGCCTGTTCCGCGGCCGCATCGTGATGGAGCGCCATGGCTTCGGCCGCGGCGAGTACCGTTACTATGCCTATCCGCTGCCCGAGGAACTGGCGCGGCTGCGCGGCGCGCTCTACCCGCCGCTGGCGCGCATCGCCAACCGCTGGCAGGCGGCGCTTGGACAGGAAGAACGCTATCCGGCGGCGCATGCGGACTACCTGGCGCGCTGCCACGCGGCCGGCCAGACCAGGCCGACCCCACTGTTGCTGCAATACGGCCCGGGCGATTACAACTGCCTGCACCAGGACCTGTATGGCGAGCACGTGTTCCCGCTGCAGGTGGCGGTGCTGCTCTCGCGGCCGGGCGCCGACTTTACCGGCGGCGAATTCGTCCTGACCGAGCAGCGCCCGCGCATGCAGTCGCGCGTCGAGGTGGTGCCGCTGGCCCAAGGCGATGCCGTCGTGTTCCCGGTCCACACGCGCCCGGTGAACGGCACGCGCGGCATCTACCGCGTCAATATGCGCCACGGCGTCAGCCGCATTCGCAGCGGCCATCGCCATACGCTAGGCATCATCTTCCACGACGCGGCCTGATTCAATAATTCGGGGTCAGAGCACTTTTCTGTCGAAATTCGGGGTCAGAGCACTTTTTGCGGCAAGTTCTTCTCCGCCACTTTTGGTCGCCCTCGACGGGCCAGGCCGCTGGGCCGGCCGATTTTCCTGGCGATGTCATCGACAAAGTCTTTTGGCCCAAGGGCCGCATTCCCATTGCTTGCGTGCCGGATCTGCGTCAGCAGTTGGTCTGGCAATGCTTCCCTGAACAGGTCGCGGTACGCAGCTCTTCGCTCTCCGTCATGGATGCCGAGCCCCGTATAGACCAGATGCGGCGTGACAAGAGGATCCCCGATGCCGAGAGCATTCGCCTTATAGCTCGACCACCGGTATTGCTCGGGATGGCCGACCATGCTCGCCCGCACGGGATTCAGTTCGATGTAGCGCTGGCAGATCAGCAGATAGCGCTCGTCCTCCACCAGGCATGAGCGGAACCTGCCTTCCCACAGGGTCCCGGTACGCCCATGCCGCCGGTTGAAATACTGGACGTAGTGCTGGCCGAGACGGCGCATGAGCATACTCGGCCCGATCTTGCTTCCCGATGAGAGCAAGAGGTGCACATGATTGGTCATCAGTACATAGGCATGCACATGGCATGCGGCCTCGGCAGCATATTGGCGCGCAAGGGTGAGATAGACCAGGTAATCGGTCTCGCCCGCGAAGCAGGGATTGCGGTTATTCCCGCGCTGGATGATGTGTAGCGGTACCGCGGGCAGTACCAGGCGTGGACGTCGTGCCATGGGATCAATTGGTCGTAAGGAGACATGACCATATCGACGATCAGAGCGATGGCAATGGACGAACTTCAATCGTGCGCAGGTCATTGCCACAAAAAGTGCTCTGACCCCGAATTCCGGCAGAAATGTGCTCTGACCCCGAATTTGACCATTGCGTGGTTTTCTATACACTCTTCTTCTTTAATAAGAATGGAGAGCCAACGATGCGCCTGAAACCCCTGCAGTCCGCCCTGTTCGCCGTGATCGCCGCCGGGGCCATGGCCGCGGCCCATGCCGATACCGTGATCGACAACGCCAACGGCTACACGCTGAACGCCAAGGGGAACATCGTCCAGTTCGCATCGATGGCCTTCGACGACAAGGGCAGGATCCTCGCGGTCGGCGCGGCGCAGGACGTGGCGGCGAAGGCCCCGAATGCGAAGCACGTGGACCTGCAGGGCCGCACCGTGCTGCCCGGCCTGATCGATGCGCATGGCCACGTGTTCGGCCTGGGCGCGATGCTGACCCAGCTCGACCTGTCCGGCTCGACTTCGCTGGACGGCGCGCTGAAGGCGATCGCCGACTATGCGCGCGCCAATCCGCAGCAGGCCTGGGTGCGCGGACGCGGCTGGAACCAGGAGATCTGGAAGCTGGGCCGCTTCCCGACCGCGAAGGAGCTCGATGGCGCCGTCAGCGACCGCCCGGTCTGGCTCGAGCGCGTCGACGGCCATGCCGGCTGGGCCAACAGCCGCGTGCTGGCCCTGGCCGGCATCACGAACGCCACGCCGGACCCGGTCGGCGGCAAGATCGTGCGCGACGAGAACGGCGTCGCCACCGGCGTGCTGGTCGATGCCGCCCAGGGCCTGGTCAACAAGGTGCTGCCGCAGCAAACCGAGCAGGAAGGCCGCGTGATGCTCGATCGCGCGCTGGAGAACATGGCCAGCGTCGGCCTGACCAGCGTCCACGACGCCGGCATCACGGTCGGCGAGGACAAGCTGTACCGCGACTATGCCGACCATGGCAAGCTGACCGCGCGCATCTACGCGATGATCGGCGGCACCGGTCCGGACTTCGACCAGCTGGCCAAGAACGGACCCGTCAACAGCTACGGCAAGGATATGTACGCGCTGCGCGCTGTCAAACTGTATGCCGACGGCGCCCTGGGCAGCCGCGGCGCGGCCCTGCTGGCGCCATACAGCGACGACCCGCATTCGCACGGCCTGCTGTTCCATACGAACAAGGAGATCGACGCCATGATCACCAAGGCGATCCGCAAGGGCTACCAGGTGAACGTGCATGCGATCGGCGACGCCGGCAACAAGCAGATCCTCGATACCTTCGCCAAAGAGATCCCGGCGAACAAGGCGGCTGCCCAGCGCCACCGCATCGAGCACGCCCAGGTCGTGACGCTGAACGACATCCCGCGCTTCAAGAGCATCGGCATCATCCCGTCGATGCAGCCGACCCACGCAACCTCGGACAAGAACATGGCCGAGAGCCGTATCGGCGCCGAGCGCATGAAGGGCGCCTACGCTTGGCGCAGCTTCCTGCAGCAGGGCTCGCGCATCGCCTGCGGCTCGGATTTCCCGGTCGAGGCGCCGAATCCTTTCTTCGGCATCCACGCCGCCGTCACCCGCCAGGACAAGAACGGCCAGCCGATCGCCGGCTGGTACCCGGAGCAGGAGATGTCTCTCAAGGAAGCTCTCCGTTGCTTCACGCTGGACGCGGCGTACGCCGGCCACCAGGAAAAGGCGCTAGGCTCGCTCGAAGCGGGCAAGTACGCCGACTTCATCGTCATCGACCGCGACCTGTTCAAGATGTCCCCCTACGATATCTACAAGACCAATGTGCTCGAGACCTGGGTGGCCGGCCGCCAGGTCTATCAAAAGAAGTAAACACGGACGGGGCGGGGGTTGACGAGGTTGTATAGACAACCTAGACTTTCTGGAAATTCCTAGGAGCCTGCAATGACCCAAGCTTCCCCCCGTCCTTCCCCTGAAACCGGCGATCCGCGTTTCGATCCGACCCGCGTGATCCGCGCCCCGCGCGGCAGCGAGCTGACTTGCCGTAGCTGGCTGACCGAAGCGGCCTACCGCATGTTGCAGAACAACCTGGATGCCGAGGTGGCGGAAAACCCGCAGCGCCTCGTCGTCTACGGCGGCATCGGCCGCGCCGCGCGCGACTGGGCCTGCTTCGACCAGATCCTGGCCTCGCTGAAGACGCTCGAGGACGACCAGACCCTGCTGATCCAGTCCGGCAAGCCGGTCGGCGTGTTCCAGACCCATCCCGACGCGCCGCGGGTCCTGCTCGCCAACTCCAACCTGGTGCCGAAGTGGGCCAACTGGGAGCACTTCAACGAGCTCGATCGCAAGGGCCTGTTCATGTACGGCCAGATGACGGCCGGCAGCTGGATCTATATCGGCACTCAGGGCATCGTGCAGGGCACCTATGAAACCTTTGCCGAAGCCGGGCGCCAGCACTTCGGCGGCGATATGGCCGGCCGCTGGGTCCTCACCGCCGGCCTGGGCGGCATGGGCGGCGCGCAGCCGCTGGCCGCCACCTTCGCCGGCGCGGTTTCGCTGACCGTCGAATGCCAGCAGAGCAGCATCGACTTCCGCCTGCGCACCCGCTACCTGGACAAGCAGGCGCATAGCATCGACGAAGCGCTGGACATGGTCCGCCAGCACAAGGACAAGAAAGAAGCCGTCTCGATCGGCCTGCTGGGCAATGCCGCCGACGTGCTGCCCGAGCTGGTGCGCCGCGCGAAAGAGGGCGGACTCGTGCCCGACCTGGTCACCGACCAGACCTCGGCCCACGACCTGATCAACGGCTACCTGCCGCGCGGCTGGACCGTCGCGCAATGGCAGGCCGCGCAGCAGGATCCGGCCCGGCATGAAGCGCTGAAGCAGGCCGCGGCCGAATCCGCGGCCGTCCACGTGCAGGCCATCCTGGATTTCCAGCAGATGGGCGCGAAGGCCGTCGACTACGGCAACAACATCCGCCAGGTCGCGCTCGACCAGGGCGTGCAGAACGCTTTCGACTTCCCCGGCTTCGTGCCGGCCTATATCCGCCCGCAGTTCTGCGAGGGCCGCGGTCCGTTCCGCTGGGTGGCGCTGTCCGGCGATCCGGAAGACATCTACAAGACGGACGCGAAGATCAAGGAGCTGTTCCCGCAGCATGCGCGCGTGCACCGCTGGCTCGACATGGCGCGCGAGCGCATCGCCTTCCAGGGCCTGCCGGCGCGCATCTGCTGGCTGGGCCTGGGCGAGCGCCACATCGCCGGCCTGGCCTTCAACGAGATGGTGCGCAAGGGCGAGCTGAAGGCGCCGATCGTGATCGGCCGCGACCACCTCGACACCGGCTCGGTCGCCAGCCCGAACCGCGAAACGGAAGCCATGCGCGACGGCACCGACGCCGTCTCCGACTGGCCGCTCCTGAACGCCATGCTGAACACGGCCGGCGGCGCGACCTGGGTCTCGCTGCACCACGGCGGCGGGGTCGGCATGGGCTATTCCCAGCATGCCGGCGTGGTCATCGTCGCCGACGGCAGCGAAGCCGCGGAAAAACGCCTGGCGCGCGTGCTGGTGAACGACTGCGCCTCCGGCGTGATGCGCCATGCCGACGCCGGCTATGAACTCGCCATCGAATGCGCAAAGCGCTTCGGGCTGAACCTCCCCATGATTAAATGAGCACCATGAAACACGCATCGCACCACCTGACCCTGCAGCCCGGTTCCCTCCTGCTGTCCGACCTGCGCGCCGTCTGGCAGAGCGGCGGCAGCCTGTCGCTGGCGCCGGCGGCCTACGCCGCGATCGAAGCCTCGGCCGCGACCGTGCAGGCCATCGTCGCCAAGGGCGATCCGGCCTACGGCATCAACACCGGCTTCGGCCTGCTGGCCAAGCGCCACATCCCGCAAGCCCAGCTCGAACAGCTGCAGCAGAACCTGATCCTGTCGCATGCGGTCGGCACCGGCGAGCTGCTACCGGACCACGTCGTGCGGCTGATCCTGCTGACGAAAATCGGCAGCCTGGCGCGCGGCTACTCCGGCGTGCGCCCGCTGATCGTGGATACGCTGATCGCCCTGTACAACGCCGGCATCATGCCGGCCATCCCGTCCCAGGGCTCGGTCGGCGCGTCCGGCGACCTGGCGCCGCTGTCCCACATGACCCTGGCCATGCTGGGCGTCGGCCAGGTGCGCATGAAGGGCGAGCTGATGGACGCCAGCGCCGCCTTGCGCGCGGCCGGCATCGAGCCGGTGACCCTGGCGGCGAAGGAGGGCCTGGCCCTGATCAACGGCACCCAGGTGTCGACCGCGCTGGCCCTGCACGGCCTGTTCATGGCCGAACGCCTGCTGGAGGCGGCGATGGTGACCGGCGCGCTGTCGCTGGACGCCGCGCGCGGCAGCGACGCCCCGTTCGACCCGCGCGTGCACGCCGTGCGCGGCCAGCCGGGCCAGATCGCGGCGGCGCAGATCTACCGCGAACTGGTGGCCGGCAGCGCGATCCGCGCGTCTCACCTGGTCGGCGACGAGCGCGTGCAGGACCCCTACAGCCTGCGTTGCCAGCCACAGGTGATGGGCGCCGTGATGGACCTGATCGCCCAGGCCGGCCGCACGCTGCTGATCGAAGCGAATGCCGTCACCGACAATCCGCTGATCTTCCCGGACGCCGGCGCATCCGGCGCGGGCATGGTTGTTTCCGGTGGTAATTTCCATGCGGAACCTGTCGCCTTCGCGGCCGATACCCTGGCCCTTGCCATCGCCGAGATCGGCGCGCTGTCGGAGCGCCGTATCGCGCTGCTGATCGATTCCACGTTGTCCGGCCTGCCGCCGTTCCTGGTCAAGGAACCGGGCGTGAATTCCGGCTTCATGATCGCCCACGTGACCGCCGCGGCCCTGGCCTCGGAAAACAAATCGCTGGCGCATCCGGCCAGCGTCGACAGCCTGCCGACCTCGGCCAACCAGGAAGACCATGTCAGCATGGCCACCTTCGCGGCGCGCCGTCTCGACCAGATGGCGCACAATACGGGTGTCATCGTCGGGATCGAGCTGCTGGCGGCGGCGCAGGGGATCGAGTTCCATCGCCCGCTGACGAGTTCCAGCCACCTCGAGCACGTGCACGCCCGGCTGCGCGGGCGCGTGGCGGCCTTCGACCAGGACCGCTTTTTCGCGCCGGATATCGAAGCGGCCAAGAAGATGGTGATGGAAGGCGAGCTGTCCGCTGCGTGCCGTGAGCTGTTCGCCTCGTTGCATCCCTAAGGTATTGGAGACGTGATGGATTTCAGGTTCAAGGCCGGCCACCTGCCCTTGCTGGTATCGATGCCCCATGTGGGCACCGACATTCCCGATGACGTGGCAGCAACCCTGATGCCGTGCGCGGCGGCGCGTGCCGACACCGACTGGCACCTGGCCGAGCTGTACGGCTTCGCCCAGGAGATGGGGGCCTCGGTGCTGTCGGCGCGCTGGTCGCGCTACCTGATCGACCTGAACCGTCCGCCCGAAAATACCAACCTGTACCCGGGCCAGGACACCACCGGCCTGTGCCCGGTCGACACCTTCGGGCGCGAGCGCCTGTACCGCGAAGGCATGGAGCCGGACGACGCCGAAGTCCAGCGCCGCCTGGCGCTTTACTGGCGGCCCTACCACCAGCAGCTGCGCGCGGAACTCGACCGCCTGCTGGCCCTGCACGGCAAGGTGGTGCTGTGGGATGCCCACTCGATCGCCTCGCAGGTGCCGCGCTTCTTCGACGGGCGCCTGCCCGACCTGAACTTCGGCACCGCCGACGGCAAGTCCTGCTCGCGGCAGCTGGAGGGTGTGGTGATCAAGCTGGCCGAGGCCCAGGACCGCTATTCCTTCGTCTTCAACGGCCGCTTCAAGGGCGGCCACATCACGCGCCACTACGGCAACCCGGCCGCGAACGTGCATGCGATCCAGCTCGAGATGGCCCAGTGCCTGTACATGAACGAGGCGGCGCCCTTCGACTACCGTCCCGACCAGGCGGGCCGGATACAGCCGCTGCTGCGGGAGCTGCTGGGCGCGGCCGTGGAGTGGGTCCGCGCATGAACGCCCTGTTCGCACGCCACGCCCTGCTGCCGGACGGCTGGCGGGAGGACGTGCTGCTGGAATGGGACGAGCGGGGCGATCTCGCCAGGGTCCAGGCGGGAGCCGTGGCGCCGGCCGGCATTCGCGAAACAGCGCATGTTGTCGATTACGTGCTGCCGGGGATGGTCAACCTGCATTCGCACGCCTTCCAGCGCGCCATGGCCGGCCTGGCCGAGCGCGCGGGCAGCAGCGAAGACAGCTTCTGGACCTGGCGCGAGCTGATGTACCGCTTCGCCGCCCGCATCACGCCGGAGCAGATGGAGGCGGTGGCCGCCCAGCTGCACGTGGAGTGCCTGCGCCACGGCTACACGTCCATCTGCGAATTCCATTACGTGCAGCGCGACCCCGAGGGCGGGTTGTATGCCAACCCGGCCGAGACCGCGCTGCGCATCGCCGCGGCGGCGCGCCAGTCCGGCATCGGCCTGACCATGCTGCCGGTGATGTACAGCCATGCCGGTTTTGGCGAGCAGCCGCTCAAGCCCACGCAGCGCCGCTTCCGTACCGATCCGGAGCTGGTGCTGCGCATCGCCGAGGCGCTGGAATCCCAGCGCGGGCCGCAGTTCGAAGTGGGCGCGGCGCCGCATTCGCTGCGCGCCGCCTCTGCCAGCCAGCTGCGCGAACTGGTGGCGGGCCTGCCGGCCGGGCGCCCGCTGCACATCCACGTGGCCGAGCAGCAGCTCGAAGTCCAGCAATGCCTGGAAGCGACCGGTGCGCGGCCGGTGGACTACCTGATGGACCAGGTCGAGGTCGACGGCCGCTGGTGCCTGGTGCATGCGACCCATCTGTCGGACGGCGAGGTGGCCGCGCTGGCGGCCAGCGGCGCTTGTGCCGGCCTGTGCCCGACCACCGAGGCCAACCTCGGCGACGGCCTGTTCCCGCTCACACCGTATATGTCGGCAGGCGGCGTGTTCGGCATCGGCAGCGACAGCCATGTGTCCCAGAGCCCGGTCGAGGAACTGCGCTGGCTCGAATACGGCCAGCGCCTGGCGCGCCAGCAGCGCAACATCGCCGTCGATGACAGCTGCCGCGACGTCGGCACCTATTTGTGGCGCCAGGCCCTGCACGGCGGCGCCAGGGCATCCGGCCGCGCCGTCGGCAGGCTCGAGGCGGGGCGGCGCGCCGACCTGCTGGTGCTGGACAGCGCCCACCCCAGCCTCGATGGCGCGCAGGCCGATGAGGTGCTTGGCCGCTTCCTGTTCTGCGGTAACGACAACCTGGTGCGCGACGTGCTGGCCGGCGGCCAGTGGGTGGTGCGCGACGGACGCCACGTCGGCCAGGATGCAATCGCGCGGCGATATACTCAGGCCGTGCGCGCCTTGCGCGAAAGGAGTTAGCCCATGACGATGCTCATTCCCTATGCCAGCCTGAGCCAGGTACCCTGGAAGAACGGCGGCGGCAACACGACCCAGATCGCGGTGTTCCCGCCGGACGCCGGCTTCGAGGACTTCGACTGGCGCGTGAGCCTGGCGACGATCGCCGAGGACGGCGCGTTCTCCGAGTTCCCCGGCATCGAGCGCACCCTGGCGCTGGTCGAGGGACACGGCATGACGCTCCAGATCGACGATGACGAGCCGATGCTGCTGACGAAGTCCGAGCCGGTGGTCGCCTTCGACGGCGAATCGCGCGTGATCGCCAAGCTCAGTCGCGGCCCGAACACGGACTTCAACGTGATGACCCGCATCGACCGCTGCTACCACCAGTTCGGCCGGCGCATGCTGAGCGGCGAATCGCGTTTCGTCGCGCGCGCGCCCGTGACCGTGCTGTTCCTCGCCGAAGGCGACAGCCTGGAACTGTGCAGCGACCAGCAGCGCATCAACATGGTCCGCTACGACGCCGTGGTGCTCGACCAGGGCACGACCTGGACGCTGCAGGCGGGACAGGGGATGATCTTCATCGCCGACATCCACTACTACGACAGCGAGGAAGAACTCGAGGAAGACGATGGCCGCTATGAGTGAGCGGGCCGCCGGACCGGCCGATATTCTGTTCACCAACGCGCGCCTCGCCACCATGGCGGACGGCTACGGCATCGTCGAGGAGGGCGCGGTGGCGGTGCGCGAGGGACGCATCGCCTGGACCGGGCCGAGGAAGGATGCGCCGCCGGCGGCGCGCGAGCACGATTGCGGCGGGCTATGGCTCACCCCGGGCCTGGTCGACTGCCATACCCACATCGTTCACGCCGGCAACCGCAGCGACGAATGGGAAGCGCGCCTGAACGGCGCCAGCTACGAAGACATCGCGCGCCAGGGCGGCGGCATCATGTCGACCGTGCGCGCCACCCGCGCGGCCAGCGAGGACGAGCTGCTGCGTGAAAGTAGCCCGCGGATCCTGGCCCTGCTGGCCGAGGGCGTGACCACGCTCGAGATCAAGTCCGGCTACGGGCTCGACCTGGCATCCGAAGCGAAGATGCTGCGCGTGGCGCGCCGCGTGGGCGCCACCCTGCCGGTGAACGTGGCCACCACCTTCCTCGGCGCGCACGCGCTGCCGCCGGAATTCGCGGGGCGAGCCGACGACTACATCGACGCTATCTGCGAACGCATGCTGCCGGAGCTGGCGCGTGAAGGCCTGGTCGACGCCGTCGACGCCTTCTGCGAGCGGATCGGCTTTTCGCATGCGCAGACGGCGCGCGTGTTCGAGGCGGCACGCAGGCTCCATCTACCGGTCAAGCTGCATGCGGAACAGTTGTCCGACCAGGGCGGGGCGGCGCTGGTGGCGGAGTACGGCGGGCTGTCGGCCGACCACCTGGAACACCTGTCGCCGCAAGGCGCGGCGGCGATGGCGCGCGCCGGCACGGTGGCGGTGCTGCTGCCCGGCGCCTATTACTTCCTGCGCGAGACGGTCATGCCGCCGCTGGCCCTGCTGCGCGAGGCCGGCGTGCCGCTGGCGCTGGCCACCGACTGCAATCCCGGCACCTCGCCCATGGCCTCGCTGCTGCTGGCGATGAACATGGGGTGCACGCTGTGGCGCATGACGCCGCTCGAAGCACTGCGCGGCTGCACCACCAACGCGGCGCGGGCGCTGGGGCGGGACGATATCGGGACCCTCCAGCCAGGCAAGCGGGCCGATTTCGCCTTGTGGGACATCGCGCGTCCGGCGGATCTCGCCTATGCGATCGGCGCCAATCCGTGCCGCCTGGTGGTCAATGGCGGCGTGCCGCGCGAACCGAAGGTAAGCTTCCCGGGCTGAAGACGGCTATCATGCACGTGGCCGGGGTGGCTCATCCTCCGGCATCACGACATGGAGGCGTATGCTCAGGTTTGCCTTGCTGGTGCTGGTGTGGATCGTCTGCGGCGCGGCGTCGGCCGCTCGGCCGGCCGATCAGGTATTGAAGGTCGGCTCCAAGCGTTTCACCGAATCCTATATCCTGGGCGAGATCCTGGCGCAGACGGCCGCGCCCGTGGCGCGCACCGAGCATCGCCAGGGCCTGGGCAATACCGCCATCGTCCTGAATGCGCTGCGCACCGGCGCGATTGACGTGTATCCGGAATACCTCGGCACGATCGACCTCGAAATCCTCAAGAACCCGAAGCCGACGTCGCTGGAAGCGATGCGCGCGGCCCTGCGCCCGCTAGGCCTGGGCGTGGCGGTGCCGCTGGGCTTTTCGAACGGCTACGCGCTGGCGGTGCGGGGCGACGCCGGCATCGCGACCTTGTCCGAGCTGGCGCAGAAGCCCGAATTCAAGCTGGGGCTGTCGCACGAATTCATCGGCCGAGGCGACGGCTGGCCGGGCCTGGCGGCACGCTACGGCCTGCCGCAGACGCCGCGCGGCATCGACCATGGCATCGCCTACCAAGCCTTGCAGCAGCATCAGGTCGACGTCATCGACATCTATTCCACCGATGCCAGGATCCGCCAGTATGGGGTGCGCGTGCTCGACGACGACAAGCATTATTTCCCGCGCTATGACGCCGTGCTGCTGTACCGGCTCGACCTGCCGGAACGGCTTCCGCAGGCATGGCATGCCTTGCAGGGGCTGGAAGGACGCATCAGTGCCGATGCGATGATTGCCATGAATGCGCAGGCGGAGCTGGAGGGCAAGCCGTTCCCGGCGATTGCGCACGGCTGGCTGGCGCGCAAGGGCGGCAGGGCAGAGCGCCCGGCGCCGCGCGACGGCTTGCTGCAAAAGACCTTCGGGAATGGCTTCGCCCAACTGGCGCGCCAGCACCTGCTGCTGGTGCTGGTGTCGGTGCTGCTCGGCGGCCTGGCCGGGATTCCGCTGGGCGTGCTTGCAGCAATCGCGCCGCGCCTGCGCCAGCCGGTGCTGGCGGTGGCGGGGACGCTGCAGACGGTGCCTTCGCTGGCCCTGCTGGCGATCCTGATCCCGCTGCTGGGCCGGATCGACACCGTGCCCGCGCTGGTGGCCCTGTGCGCCTACGCCTTGCTGCCCATCGTGCGCAACACCTGCACCGGCCTGCTGCAGGTACCGGCCGGGCTGCGTCAGGCGGCGCTGGCGCTGGGCCTGACGCGCCGCCAGATGCTGCTGAAGATCGAACTGCCGCTGGCTGCCCCGGTGATCCTGGCCGGCGTCAAGACCGCCGCCGTGATGAGCGTGGGGACGGCGACGATCGCCGCCTTCATCGGCGCCGGCGGCTTCGGCGAACGCATCACCACCGGGCTGGCGCTGAACGACAACGACATGCTGCTGGCGGGCGCGATTCCCGCTGCGCTGCTGGCCTTGCTCACGCAGGCCGGCTTCGAGCTGGCCGAACGGCTGCTGGCGAAGCGGCGCTTAGAGTGATTGCAGTTTGGAGCGGGTAGCGGAAATCGCACGGTGCAGCATGCGCTCGGCGTAGAAGTCGTTTTCGCGCTGGGCCGCGATGATGTGCAGACTGCGCGTGTAGTTGTCGAGCCGGGAGCGCAGCCAGGCCCGATAAACCATTCTTGTGATGGATTTAGCGCTCAGTTTCATGTCCGTGTCCTCGTCTTGGAGGCCACATTGTCATGCACGGCGAGTTATTGCATTTGTGATCACTCAATCGAGCGCGACGGTGAAGAGCGTTTGGCAAAGTCTCTTGCTTGTTTGAAGAGCAACAAACTCTTACACTGAGCCACTCCAGTTGTCCGATATCGGCCAGGAGCGGGCGCTGATTGGACTGTTATGCCCCGTATTTCAGCGTAAACTTCGTCCTCGGCACGTGAAGCGATCAAAGCTATAGACGTGCTCGGCAGGGTTTTCTCTACACCGCCCTATTAGCCGATTAGGAAACTCTTTTTCCCCTTCTGCAAGCTCGACCTTTGCGTGGCATACCGGGCACGCACCCGCGTAACGAATTAGTCGAATTGTGCCCAAGTTCCATGACGCTGGATGCGACTCCCGAACAATCTCCATCTGTACATTCAGTTCTTTCAGCGCGATCAAGAATGTTGGAGCCATTATGATGCGCCAATTGAATAGCCTGGCAAATGGGGTGAACGCGAACCAAAGAAAAGCAATGAATGCTGTTAAAGAAAAAAATACGTTCGCAATTTCTACAGCCGATAAACCCGAACGCTTAACGAGAAATAACCAAAGCGCAAACGCAATAGACACGCCAGCGGCAATTAGAATTGCTGCGCCATATAACATTACCAGCCCGCGCCGCCATCCCTCAAGACGGTAACCGTTGCTTATAAATCGTTTTGCCCACCAAGATGGTTCAGGTGTCAGCTCGCGTATATAAACGATTTCCTCGCCCAGGGCATCAGGCACCGATTTGTTGTCATCGACCGGGAGCGATCGGCTTTCAACATAGTACGTAGAGGTGTTCCCCCTGCCTCCCTTAGACTCTTCTTTCTTAGGCCAAGGGTAACAGGTTAGTCCACAACCGCGCGCAAAATCTTGAATACCTTTCTCGCGTTCATTTAATACAGCTTCCAACTTCTTCCAAATCCGGCTAATAATCGCACTTGGCTGTTTTTCTTCATGCACATGAATATTTGCCCCCGCCGCAATATTTGTGGCCGTAAACCGCACATCGCTTTTCCCCGCTTCTAGCCTTTCTACCGTCAGCGTAGCGAGCGCATCTAAAACGACGAACTGCTGGTTATCTTCACCATACTGCTCGACATAGGCGCGTAGACATTTAGCAAGATCGAGTTTCGTCTCGATGTCGTTCGGCTCATCGGGATTATGTAAGTCTTTGATTCTATTGATATCGGAAACTGTCATCGACTGTTTTAGGCTAGTTAAATACTGTTTTTACCGGGTGAGATTCGTTACCTTCAAGTTCGTTTTCAAAACTTTGAAGGAGTAGCGATGAGCAACATCATACACGCCGCCATGACATTCGCGTTATTGCTGCATGGTCGCATGGCACACGTCGATGATGTACCGAACGGAGCTCGATGCGGATGTGTTTGCCCCGAGTGCAAGCAGACCTTAATAGCTAAGAACGGTGGTCAAGAGCGTGCTCACCATTTTGCACATGACGGAGGAGCAGATTGTGAAGGAGGAACTGAAACCTCACTCCATTTGGCAGCAAAGCAGATCGTCGCCGATCAGAAGCGTCTTGTTCTGCCTTTTGCACTCAGCGCAGTAGGCGCCGAGGAAACAAAATTTGTCGAACTTGACAACGTGCAGCTTGAGTACGCTCTTCAACATCCGTCGACGCAGCAGCGCATTATTGCTGACTGTTATGGTGAAAATGCCAGCGGCCCACTCATTATCGAAATCGCGGTTCACCACCGAGTAGAGCTTGAAAAGGCCAAAATGATAGAGAGCTTACAGCTACCAGCTATTGAAATTGACCTTTCCAATTTGCTAGGCGAAATGATTGACTGGGTGAATCTACGAAACGCTGTGCTTTTCGAAACATTCCGTCGCCGGTGGATTTTTACTCTCCCAAGCAATGGAGCCGTCGAACCGAAGCCTATCTCAGTGCGTCCAGCGTCGAAAACTGACCTGAAGGAATGGTGCTTCGCGATCGGGCAAACATGGGTATGGGTGAAAGAATTTCAGTCCGGCGATTTACGAGTGTTTCACCGTTATGATCAGCGAGTTAGAGAAGTAGTAGAGCCAATGTGCAGGAGGCGCGGATATTGGAACGCGCAATACAAGAACTGGATCGTGTTCAAGCAGTTCAAGGCAGAATTGCTTGAGCTACTGGGCAGGCAAGGGCGCATCGTACATACGCCTAATTAGTGAGAGCATGCGAATAAGAGCGCCAACAAAACGTGGTTATCGCTCCACGAGCAACAGCGGCGTACACTGAGCCGGACCGACCGTCCGCATTCGGCCGGAAGCGGAAGTCTGCAGGTAATACTTTTAAGATTTTGGAAGGAAAAGCATGAGTAACGCTGATCCATTGTTGCTTAACTGTGGAATCCACGGTGAGCGCGCTTCTGCCGTTGTCTGCAAACACATGCTGCGCAACGAACCTGCCCAGGCTGGATTTATCGAGAACAGTAGTGAGCCTGACGCCCTTCAGGCTTGGTGCCATCAATGCGAAGAGAAATTCGAACAAGAAGGCGGAATGACCGACGCAAGATCGCTTAACAATCCTCTTTCTTGCCCTGATAAGAAACTCGGACACCTACGGCTTTGAGAAGGAAATACACGGGGGCGGATGGCCCCGGCATCCGAGCATTTATGCGTCGGGCGTCGAGGGGAACGCGTCGCTCAAAGGCCCTGCTCGGAAGCGCTGCCAGCAGTGAGAGGAGACTACACGGTGACAACGAAGATGACGCGCTGTCGTAAGCGAAGCCGCTCCTGCGCGACCTCTTCTCCGACGGCCCTACCGCAAACAGGAAGATCAAAGCCGAGGCAGATCGTACTGGGTACTCGTGAATGTCGGTCTGCCGCGCGGCCTTGTCTTGCTGCGGATTCGGCGCTATTGCGCTGCCGTGAGCTTGAGTCCCGGCCGCAGTGCCTGAGAAGCTTCCTGTTGACGTTTGCGCTGGTCAGATACCTGCTCGATTCCCTTCTTTGTTACTTCTTCCAGGAAAGCGATACGAGCCCGGTAGTAATCTGCACGTAACTGCATTTCCATCAGATGTTGCTCGGATTGATACAACTCCATGCGCAGGTCGTTGAGCGACCGTTTTGCGTGTTTCTCAGGCGTAGGAGCGTTATGAGAAATCAAGTTTGCAAGCCACCGTACCATGATGAACCCCTCCTGTCGTCAGGTGCTCTGCTACTGGTATCAAACGGAAATCACGCCACAGTCACACAAGGGCACAATACGATTTCCAGCTAGACACAGTCTATCAAACATCTTTGCAACACCTCTGCACGGTTCGCAATATGTTGTTAAAAAGACACTGAGCTCTGTCGGCCCTCGATTTTTCATGGGCAACCGACTTTAAGGAGGGGATGATGCGATTGCTGCGCATCGTCTGCTTCGGGGTCGAACGCGGTCTCGGCCGAAAGACGCAGTCGGCCAGAAACGACCGTTCAACTCTGGAGAAGCGAAAGAGATTTATGGCTATTTGGCAATTCGACCTTTTCATCATTCCAACTACGGCAGCTCTCCCAGTTTGGTCAGGGGACGGCTGGGAGATCCCTCAGTGGCCTGCGGCGTCGACGCTGGATGCGCAACAAGTATTGCTTGACGCCTTCGGACGTCCTTGGCTGATGATGGAAGACTGGCTGGTGTTTGGCCGGGAAAACGGTACCCGTATCGACCTTTTCTACGAAGAGGTGAATGGATTGGAGATGAGTTTACGCTTGGACTCCGCGGCATCCGGGCCAGAACTCGACGCCGTTTCTGCGTTCGCCGTAAAACTCGACTGTCTATTCTTTGACCCCGACACCAGGATGGCTTTTCCACCCGATCGTAATTCGCTGGCTGCCGCGCTTGCGAAGTCTCGTGCAGCAGCGTTTTCGAAGGACCCTCGGGCCTTCATTGCGGGGATCGCAATAAGCTGATCAGTACACCTCAGCTTGCGCGTCTCTGTTACGGGCGTAAGCATTTGTAAAGTACATCCCCGCAAAGGTAAGGGGAGACTATATTGAAACCGTTGGATTCAAGTCTCCCCTCCCATCTATTGGGTTTACCCACGGCGCCGCGCAGGCCCGTGGGTTTTTCTTTTTTATGCCTGGGCCAGCGCCGTCAGCGCCTCTCCGGTCACGCGGCAGACGCGCCAATCCGGCAGGATCTCGGCGCCCATGGACTTGTAGAAGTTAATTGCCGGCATATTCCAATCCAGCACCGACCACTCGAAACGGCCGCACTCGCGGTCCACGGCGATGCGCGCCAGGTGCTTGAGCATGCGGTTGCCGTAGCCCTTGCCGCGGTGGGCCTGGCGTACGTACAGGTCTTCCAGGTACAGGCCCTTCTTGGTCAGGAAGGTCGAGAAGTTATGGAAGAACAGGGCGTAGCTCACCACTTCGCCGTCGGCCTCGCCGATGATCGCTTCGCAGGACGGATGGGCGCCGAACAGGCCTTCGTGCAGCAGGGCGTCGGTGGCCACCACCATGTCCTCGAGCTTTTCGAACACGGCGAGTTCGCGGATCATCGACATGATGTGGGCGACGTCGGCCGGAGCGGCGGGACGGATGGCGAAGGTAGTTTGTTCAGCAGTCATGGTGTTTCAAGCGGTGCGTCGAGCGCATCTTTCAGGTTGACGGAAGGGGTCTTGCGTTTTGGCGTGTACATCGCCCAGGCGACGCTGCCCAGGCAGACCGCCATGCCCAGCCACTCGATGGGGCCGGGACGGTAGTGTTCGAGCTTGATCGACATGAGCACCGACAGTACCGGCGTGATCACGCCGATGTAGACGGCCTTGGCCGAGCCGATGCGGTTGATCAGCGTGAAGTAGCAGATGAAGGCCACCACCGAGCCGAAGATGGCCAGGTGGAGCAGGCCGAGCACGTAGCTGGTCGTGTGCGGCAGGACGAATTGCTGGCCGCTCGCCAGGCACCACAGCGCGACCATGCAGGTGCCCCAGAACATCGACCAGCCGGTGGTCAGGATCAGGTTGCTCGACTGTTCACGCACCTTCGAGACGACGATGCTGCCGGCCGCGCTGGCCAGCGAAGCGCCGATGCCGAGCAGCAGGCCGAGCAGGAAGTGGCCCTGGCCGCCCTGGTTCAGGTCGTGCAGCGCGCCCTGGATCGAATGCCAGAACAGCAAAGTGACGCCGGCGATCGCGGCGGCGCCGGCGGTCCAGGTCTTGCGCGGGATCGGCGTGCCGAAGGCGATGCGCGAGCAGATCGGGGTCCAGAACACCATCAGCGCGAACAGCACGGCCACCAGCGCCGACACCACGTACTGCTCCGAGTTGTAGGTGCAAACGTAGGACAGGCCGAACGTGAAGAAGCCTTGCAGCAAAGTCCACTTCTGGGTGCGCCAGGGCAGGCGCAACTTGTCGCCGCGCGCCAGGCACCAGGCGAACAGCGCGCCGGACGCCAGCGCGAAGCGGTAGACGACCGAGACGGCGGGCGGGATGTCGCCCAGCTGCAGGGTGATGGCCCAGAACGTGGAGCCCCAGATCAGGGATGCGATGGTGAAGAGGACGTAGGAAGGCATCCGGAAAGTATACGTGCTTTCCGGATTTCATTGTGGCATCAGCCCGAAATCTGTGGTCAGTGGGTGACGCGCGTGTTGTAGCCGTTGCTCAGCAGGCGCACCCGTTCGCCGGGGCGGAACATCTCGTCGGCGGGCTGGGTGATGGCGCGCAGTTCGCCGCTGTCGAGCTTGACCGTGATTTCGAAGCCGGCGCGCCGGCCGGCGCCGCGTTCGACCTGCTGGCCGACCAGGCCGCCGGCCACGGCGCCGATGATGCCGGTCGCGATCGAGCCCTTGCCGCCGCCGATCTCGGACCCGCCCAGGCCGCCGAGCGCGACGCCGGTCATGGTGCCGACTCCCGATTCCGGACTGGCGATGACGACGTTGCGCACCGACTCCACGGTGCCCATGCGCACCACCTGTTCGTTCATGGTCTGGTAGCTGTTGTACACGCTGCCCGATTCGGGCGGGGTGGCGCAGCCGGCCAGGATGGCGACTGCGGCGAGAGCAATGACGGTCTTCATGATGACCTCCTCAGGCAACTCAATAAGCGCAAACTCAATAGGCGAGATTGAAGCGGCGGTACAGGAAACCCAGCACGAACAATGGCCCGATCAGCAGGAAGCGCAGGTCATCGAGGAAGGAGGGCTTCTTGCCTTCGATCTTGTGGCCGATGAACTGGCCGATCCAGGCGACCACGAAGATCGCGATCGACAGCGGCAGCACCGTCATCGGCGGCATCAATGCCAGCACGGCCAGCATCAGGGCGCTCATCAGGAGCATGCCGAAGGCGAAAGGGCGCGACAGCCTGAAGTAATACGCCAGCGCCGCCAGGCTCGCCGCCACGGCGAGCGCCGGATGGATGCTCCACAGGATGCCCAGCAGGGTGAACACGATCACCGGCACGCACACGAAATGGATCAGCTCATTGGTCGGGTTGCGGTGGCTTTCGCTGTACTGTTCCAGCAGGCTGTCGATGGGGCGCGGCTGCATCGCGGTCTCCTTGGTCTTGTCTTATGAAGACATGGTAGCAGCCACCGCGGCGGCGGTCACGGTTTCCATCGCCGCCAGCGGCAAGGGGCGCGGCACCGCGCGCAGGTGCATGTACGGATGGTTGGCGAACAGGTCCGATACCCACTCGACGAACACCCGCACCTTGGCCGACAGGTGGCGGTTCTGTGGATACACCACGTGCACCGGCAGCGGCTCGCTGATCCAGTCGGGCAGCAGCTGCACCATGCGGCCGGCTACCACGTGCTCCTGCAGCAGGTAGTCGGTCATCTGGATCACGCCGAGGCCGGCCAGGCCCGCGTGCACATAGGCGTTCGAATCGTTCAGCGCGATCACGCCGCGCATCGCGATGTCGATGCGCTCGTCGCCGCGCCGGAAATCCCAGTCGTAGACCTTGCCCGTCTTGGCGGAAAAATAGTTCACGCAGCGGTGGCGCTCGAGGTCGCGCGGATGCCTGGGCGTGCCGAAGCGTTCGAGGTAGCCAGGGGAGGCGGCGGTCACGAAGTTGACGACGCCGACCCGGCGCGCGATCAGGTTGCTGTCCACCAGCTCGCCGCCGCGGATCGCGCAATCGACGCCTTCCTCGACCAGGTCGACCGGGCGGTCGGTGCTGCCCAGTTCCATCATGATGTCCGGATAGCGCTCGAAGAAATCGGGCAGGGCCGGGATCACCACTTCGCTGGCCAGGCCGGTCGGCATGTCCACGCGCAGGCGGCCGCTCGGCGACAGCCGGGTGCGCGACAGCGATTCCTCGGCGTCGCGCACGTCGGACAGGATGCGCACGCAGCGTTCGTAATAGGCGGCGCCGTCGGTGGTCACCGTCACCTGGCGCGTGGTCCGGTGCAGCAGCTTGGCCGACAGCGAGGTCTCCAGCGACTGCACCAGGGTCGACACCGTGGCCTTCGGCAGCTGCAGGGCGTCGGCGGCGCGCGTGAAGCTGCCGGCATCGACGACCTGCACAAAAACTTCCATCGCTTGCAGCTTGTTGTTCATGTGATTGTTCAGGGATCTGAATAATGGATTCGCGATTGCGGTATTTATCAGATTCTAGTTCATGTCTATAGTATCGGCACGGGCACTGATAAAAGTGCCATTCAGGATACGGGAGCAAGTCATGAAACATCGCGATGGAATTGTTGCAAGCCTGGCGTTCGCGCTGAGCGTGATGCTCATGGCGGGACTGGTCGGCACGGGCCTCTACGCCCATGCGGCCGGCGCCGAGGCGGCCGGCTACCAAGCCCTGTTCCACGTGGTCGCCACCAAAGGAGTGCAAGCATGAATGCCGCTGTTCTGAACAATGAGCAGGTGGACGACCAGCATGAGCTGGTGGTGAAGGAGCTGGAAGTCGCCGGCTCCGAAGGCCCGCTGGCGGCTCGCCTGTACCGTGCGGCGGTGGATGGCAAGCGCGACATCCTGATCGTATTCTTCCATGGCGGCGGTTTCGACGACGGCGACATCGACGAGTCCGATGGCTTCCTGCGCCGTCTCGCAGACGCGAGCGGCTACCCGGTAGTGCTGTCGTCGACTTATACCCTGGCGCCCGTGAAACCCTTCCCGGCGGCGGCCGAGGATGCCCATGCGGTGGTGAACTGGGCCAAGAAGAACAAGACAAAACTGGGCTGGACCGGCAAGCGCCTGCTGGTGGCCGGCATCGAGGCCGGCGGCAACCTGGCGGCGGTGGCGGCGATGATGTCGCGCGACCGCGGCGGCCCGGCGCTGGCCGGCCAGATCCTGATCATGCCGATGCTCGATCCGGGCCTGTCGAGCTGCTCGATGCGCGAGATGCCGACCTGCCCCGACAAGGCCAGGGTGTTCGACGAGTGCGCGGCGGCCTATCGCGGCTACCTGCCGCACGCCGCCGACCGCAGCCACCCGTATGCCTCGCCGCTGCAGTCGAGCCGCCTGAAGAACCTGGCGCCGGCATTGATTCTGTCGGCCGACGACGACCCCCTGCGCGACGAGGCCGAAGCCTATGGCGCGAAACTGATCAACGCAGGCGTGCGGACCACGGTGCGGCGCATGGCGCCGGCCCGCATCGAGGAGCCGAACGCCCGCAACGAATGTGCGTGTACGGGCCATGTCCTGCACGAGATCGCCAATTTCATCGCCGGGCTTGAATCCGACAACGCCCCGCCCGGCAGCTGATCCGTCACGGATCGTCCGGCTGGAACATCTGGCCGGTAACGCTTAGCAGCATCCAAACCTAGAACAACGTGCCCGATTTCGGGCACGGGAGACCTGTCTTTTCCTGCGTTTCTGTCTGCATCCCGCATGCAAGACCGGAAGGGACCGCTTTCGCCTAATTATTAATAAGTCATCAAGATCGGAGGGCTCACTCATGAAAGCAATTCATCAATTACGTACCGTCGCCAAGCCTGTGGTACTGGCGCTGGGCGCCGCCGGTATCGCTGCCCTGATCGCCGGCTGCTCGGACGCCACCGGCAAGGCCGCCGAAGCGCAGACCCAGGCGCAAGCCGGTCCGCCGGTGTCGGCCGCCGTCGTGGTCGAGAAGCCGGTCGCGGAAACCCAGGAATTCTCGGGCCGCCTGGAAGCCGTCGAACACGTCGATATCCATCCGCGCGTGGCCGGCTTCATCACCGCCGTCAACTTCAAGCCCGGCGCGATGGTGAAGAAGGGTGATGTGCTGTTCGTGATCGACTCCCGTCCTTTCCAGGCCGAAGCTGAGCGCGCCGACGCCGCCGCCAGGTCGGCCCGTGCGAAAGCCGAACTGGCCCGCGTCGAGCTGGCCCGCGCCGAGCGCCTGCTGGCCGACAAGGCGATCGCCCAGCGCGAATACGACGCCAGCGCTTCGGCACAGAAGCAGCTCGAAGCCGATGCGCGCGCCGCCCAGGCCCAGTCCGAAGCCGCGAAGCTGAACGTGGGCTATACCCGCGTCGTCTCGCCGATCGACGGCCGCGTCTCCAAGGCCGAGATCACCCTGGGTAACCTGGTCGACGCTTCCAGCCTGCTGACCTCCGTGGTCTCGGTGGACCGCATCTACGCCAGCTTCGACGGCGACGAAGACACCTATCTGCGGGTACGTTCGCAGGCACACAGCGGCCAGCCGGTCACGGTACGCGTGGGCCTGGCCAACGAGGAAGGCTTCCCGCACGAGGGCAAGCTTGAATTCGTCGACAACCAGCTCGACACCCGCGCCGGCAGCGTGCGCATGCGCGCCACCTTCGCCAACAAGGACGACGTGATGGCGCCCGGCCTGTTCGCCCGCGTGCAGATCGGCGGCGGCAGCGAGAAGCCGGCCCTCCTGATCAGCGACCGCGCGGTCGGCACCGACCAGAGCCACAAATTCGTGTTCGTGGTCGGCAAGGACGGCAAGGCCGAGTACCGCGAAGTCAAACTGGGACCGGTGGTCGAGGGCCTGCGCGTGGTGAAGGCCGGCCTGCATCCGGGCGAGAAGATCGTCGTCAATGGCCTGCAGCGCGTGCGTCCGGGTTCGCCGATCACCGCGCAGACCGTGCCGATGGTAGCCAGCACCGGCATGGGCAAGGACAAGTCCGCGCAGCTGGCCATGGCAGATGCAAAATAAGGAATCAATAACATGAACATCTCACGCTTTTTCGTCGACAAGCCGATCTTCGCGGCGGTGTTGTCGGTCATCGTCTTCGTGGCCGGCCTCATCTCGATCTTCCAGCTGCCGATCTCCGAGTATCCGGAAGTGGTGCCGCCCTCCGTGGTGGTGCGCGCCCAGTACCCGGGCGCGAATCCGAAGGTGATCGCGGAAACCGTCGCCACTCCGATCGAACAGGAGATCAACGGCGTCGAGGACATGCTCTACATGACCTCGCAGAACACCTCGGACGGCGCGCTGCAGCTGACCGTGACCTTCAAGATCGGCACCAACGTCGAGCAGGCCGAAACGGCCGTGCAGAACCGCGTCCAGCGCGCGCTGCCGCGCCTGCCGGAAGAGGTGCGCCAGATCGGCGTCACCACGGTCAAGAGCTCGCCCAACATCACGATGGTGGTCCACCTGAATTCGCCGGACGGCCGCTACGACGACCTCTACCTGCGTAACTATGCGACCCTGAACGTCAAGGACCAGCTGGCGCGCATCACCGGCATGGGTGACGTCCAGCTGTTCGGTTCGGGCGACTACGCGATGCGCGTCTGGCTCGATCCGCAAAAGGTCGCCGCGCGCAACCTGACCGCCAGCGACGTCGTGAACGCGATCCGCGAGCAGAACGTGCAGGTCGCGGCCGGCGTCGTCGGCCAGGGCCCGTCGAAAGGCGCGGACTTCCAGCTGACCGTGAATACCCAGGGTCGCCTGCAGTCGGAAGAGGAATTCGGCAACATCGTCGTCAAGACCAGCCAGGACGGCGCCACCACGCTGCTGAAGGACGTGGCGCGCCTCGAAATGGGCTCGAATTCCTACGCCCTGCGCTCGCTGCTCGACAACAAGTCGGCGGTGGCGATCCCGATCTTCCAGTCCCCGACCGCCAACGCGCTGCAGCTGTCGAACGACGTGCGCGCCAAGATGGAAGAGCTGTCGAAGGACTTCCCGCAAGGTATGACCTACAGCATCGTGTACGACCCGACCCAGTTCGTGCGCGAGTCGATCGACTCCGTCGTCCACACCCTGATCGAAGCGGTGGTGCTGGTGGCGCTGGTCGTGATCGTGTTCCTGCAGACCTGGCGCGCATCCGTCATCCCGCTGCTGGCGGTGCCGGTGTCGGTGGTCGGCACCTTTGCCGTGATGCTGGCCTTCGGCTTCTCGATCAATACGCTGTCGCTGTTCGGCCTCGTGCTGGCGATCGGTATCGTGGTCGACGACGCCATCGTGGTGGTGGAGAACGTCGAACGGAATATCGAGAACGGCCTGAATCCGCATGACGCGACGGTGCAGGCGATGAAAGAGGTGTCCGGTCCGATCATCGCGATCGCGCTGGTGCTGTGCGCCGTGTTCGTGCCGATCGCTTTCGTGTCGGGCCTGACCGGCCAGTTCTACCGCCAGTTCGCCCTGACCATCGCCATCTCGACCGTGATCTCGGCATTCAGCTCGCTGACGCTGGCCCCGGCCCTGGCGGCGGTGCTGCTGCAGCCGCACGGCGCCAAGAAGGACAAGCTGACCCGCGCCATGGACTTCGTGTTCGGCCGCTTCTTCGCAGGTTTCAACCGCTTCTTCGGCCGTGCTTCGCACAAGTATGAAGGCGGCGTGAAGGGCGTCCTGAAGCGCAAGAGCGCCTCGCTGGGCGTGTACGTCCTCCTGGCCATTGCCGGCATCTTCATGTTCAAGGCCGTGCCGCCGGGCTTCGTGCCGGCGCAGGACAAGGCTTACCTGATCGGCTTCGCCCAGCTGCCGGACGCCGCTTCCCTGGACCGCACCGACGCCGTGATCCGCAAGATGTCCGACGTCGCCAAGCAGATCCCGGGCGTGGAATCGTCGGTCGCCTTCCCGGGCCTGTCGATCAACGGCTTCACCAATGCGCCGAACGCCGGCATCGTGTTCACGACCCTGAAGCCGTTCGATGAGCGCAAGGGCAAGACGCAGAGCGCCGAAGCCATCGCGGCCGAGATCAACAAGCGCATGGGCGCCATCGAGGACGCCTTCGTGATGGTGCTGCCGCCGCCGCCGGTGAACGGCCTGGGCACCACGGGCGGCTTCAAGATGATGATCGAAGACCGCGGCAACCTCGGCTACGATGAGCTGAACAAGGCGGTGCAGGCCTTCATGGTGAAAGCCGCCACCGACAAGCGCCTGGCCGGCGTGTTCTCGGGCTACCAGATCAACGTGCCGCAGCTGTTCGCCGACGTCGACCGTGTGAAAGCCAAGCAGCTGGGCGTGTCGCTGGCCGAGATCAACCAGACCTTGCAGATCAACCTCGGTTCGCTGTACGTGAACGACTTCAACCAGTTCGGCCGTACCTACCAGGTGCGCGTGCAGGCCGATGCGCCGTTCCGTTCGCAGCGCGAGCAGATCGCCCAGCTGAAGGTCCGCTCGGGTACCGGCGAGATGATTCCGCTGTCCTCGATCATGAAGATCAAGGACACCTACGGTCCGGACCGCGTCCAGCGCTACAACAACTACGTCGCCGCCGAAATGAACGGCGGCCCGGCCCCGGGCGTGTCCTCGGGTCAGGCCCAGGCTGCGATGGAAGAGATTGCCCGCGAAGTGCTGCCGAAGGGGATCGCCTACGAGTGGACCGACCTGACCTACCAGGACATCCTGGCCGGTAACACCATGATCTACGTGTTCCCGCTGTGCGTGCTGCTGGTGTTCCTGGTGCTGGCCGCGCAGTACGAAAGCTGGACCCTGCCGCTGGCCGTCATCCTGATCGTGCCGATGTCGATCCTGTGCGCGCTGATCGGCGTGAAGCTGACCGGCGGCGACAACAACGTGTTCACGCAGATCGCCCTGTTCGTGCTGGTCGGCCTGGCGTCGAAGAACGCGATCCTGATCGTGGAGTTCGCGGTCGAGCTGGAACACCACGGCCGCAGCATCGTTGCCGCCGCGCTGGAGGCCTGCCGCCTGCGCCTGCGTCCGATCCTGATGACCTCGATCGCTTTCATCATGGGCGTGGTGCCGCTGGTGTTCTCGCACGGCGCCGGCGCCGAGATGCGCCATGCGATGGGCGTGGCGGTGTTCGCCGGCATGCTGGGCGTGACCTTCTTCGGCCTGTTCCTGACGCCGGTGTTCTACGTCCTGCTGCGCACCCTGGCGGCGCGCTTCGGCAAGCCTTCGCATCGACTCGAGCATGTCGAGCCGCACGCCCCCGAACTCGAAGGAGCAATGAAATGAGTGTAACGATGATCAATCCGGTTAACCCGACGCCGCAGGCCGAACAGGCCTGGGATCGGGCTCTCGATGAAGCCCTGGCGCGGCCGATGCGCCGCTCGGTAGCGCAGCCGGTGGTGAATGCCGTCGCGAAATTCGCCCCGCGCTTCGCCACCGTGCTGGCGGCCCTGCTGCTGAGCGCCTGCGCGGCGCCGGCCTTCCACCAGCCGTCGGTATCGACCCCGGCCGCGTTCAAGGAATCGCAGGTGACGTTGGCGGCATCGCCAGAAGTCGTGCGCAGCGCCGCCGACGGCACCACCTGGAAGACCGCGCAGCCGGCCGAAAGCCAGCCGCGCGGCGAATGGTGGAAAGCGTTTAACGATGCCCGCCTCGACAGCCTGATCGCGCAAGCGACTGCCAGCAACCAGAACCTGACGGTGGCGGCGGCGCGCGTGAAGCAGGCGAGGGCGATCGCCGGCATCGCGGAAGCCGACCGTATTCCGCAGGTCGGCGCCGGTATCGGCGCCCAGCGTGCGCGCCTGTCGCCGCTGGAAGCGAATGCCGCGCCGGGCACGCAAATCGCCCCAAGCACCAGCTACCGCGCCAGCCTGAGCGCCAGCTACGAAGTCGACCTGTTCGGCCGGGTGTCGAGCAATGTGGCGGCGGCGCGCGGCGATGCGGCGGCAAGCGAGGCGACGTACCGCTCGGTGCTGCTGTCGCTGCAGGCGGACGTCGCGCAGACCTATTTCCGGCTGCGCGCGCTGGACGCGGAGATCGCTACCGTGAACCAGACCGTGCGCCTGCGCGAAGAGAGCGTGCGCGTGACCGGCCGCCGCTTCGAGCTGGGCGATATCGGCGAATTCGACCTGTCGCGGGCGAAGACGGAGCTGTCCACCGCGCGCGCCGAGGCGATCGGCCTGCAGCGCCAGCGCGCCACCGCCGAGCATGCGCTGGCGGTGCTGCTGGGCCAGCCGGCCTCGAACTTCGGCGCCGCCAGCGATCCGCTCGAAGCCAGCGCCAGCCTGCCGCTGATCCCGACCGGCCTGCCATCGAGCCTGCTGGAACGCCGGCCCGACATCGCCAGCGCCCAGCGCACGATGGAAGCGGCCAACGCCCGCATCGGCGTGGCGCGCTCGGCGATGTTCCCGGCGCTGAGCATCGGCGCGAACGGCGGCGGCGTGGCCGGCACCTTCGGCGACGTGTTCAAGTGGAGCAGCCGCTCCTGGCTGCTGGGCGCGGCGCTGTCGATGCCGCTGATCGACGGTGGCCGCAACCGCAGCAACGTGGTGCGCAGCGAGGCGGCGCTGGAAGAAGCGGTCGGCGCCTACCGCCAGAGCGTGCTGGTGGCCTTCGCCGAAGTCGAGGACAACCTGGCCGGCCTGCGCGTGCTGGCGGGGCAGGGCGCCGAGGTCGAGGCGGCGGTGCTGTCGGCGCGGCGCTCGGCCGACCTGGCGCAGAAGCTGTACGACGCCGGCCGCTCGAGCTACCTGGAACTGCTGGACGCCCAGCGCAACCTGGCCGCGGTGGAACGCAACGCGGTCCAGCTGCGCGGCGACCGCGCGGTCACCACGGTGGCGCTGATCCGCGCCCTGGGCGGCGGCTGGGATGCGGCGCCCGCTCCTGCTGCGGACAGGGTCGCGCTGAGATGAGATGAGGTGAGTGGGTAGTTTCGATGTTAGCCCTTTGCGGCGGTGCGTGCGAGCGTGCCGCCGTTTTTTCGTTCGTTCGCGTTAAAACCGTCATTCGCGCGAAGGCGGGGATCCAGGTTCGTGGCAGTTCGAAAAACTTGGGTTCCCGCCTGCGCGGGAACGACGGGCTTGCGCCGCGATCCGATGTCGGCCGCTACAATCCACTCATGCCGACCACCTCTCTTGAACCCACCTCCCTCCTCACCGGCCTGGCCCCGGTCATCGCCCCGGACACGCGCATCCTGATCCTCGGCAGCTTCCCCGGCGCCAAGTCGCTCGCCGCCCAGCAGTACTACGCCCACCCGCGCAACCAGTTCTGGAAGCTGGTCGGCGCCCTGGTCGATGAAGACCTGTATGGACTGCCCTACGACGAGCGCCTGCCGCGCCTGCTGGCGCACCGCTTCGGCCTGTGGGACGTGCTGGCCGCCTGCGAGCGCGAAGGCAGCCTCGATTCCGCGATCCGCAAGCCGGCCGCCAACGATTTCGACCGCCTGCGCCACCTGTGCCCGGAACTGGAAACGGTCGGCTTCAACGGCCAGGCGTCCGGCAAGTTCGCGCCGCAGTTCGAACAGGCCGGCTACCGCGCCGTGGTGCTGCCGTCGTCCTCGCCGGCGCACATGGCGATGAGTTTCGAACAGAAGCTGGCCGTGTGGCGCAAGCTGGCCGACGACAGCCTGGATGCCGGCGCGACCCGGCAGCTGTTCTGATCTATTTGTGCGCCGCACAAGGAAGCGTGCTACACTGTGTTTGCGGTCAGGTCTCGATGGTCCTGCCGTTCCCCGCGAAAGGCGCGCGGCGCATCATGTGTAATGAAGCGCGCGAACAGGCCGGAAGGGGATGTCATTCCACATACATTGGTCGGTCTACACGATGGATGCACCTGGCAGATAGCCTGGGCCTCCGGGCTCCGCACCTTGCAGATAGCAAGGGCTGGAGCGGCGATTAACGCATTGGCGTCACATTGAAACGAAGCCCGCAGCAGCGGGCTTTTTTTTCTCCATCCCACTCGTTTCAGCCCTACCGGAGGAGCATTCATGGCAAAAGAAGAACTCATCGAAATGAACGGCGTCGTCGCCGAAGTCCTGCCCGATTCGCGTTTTCGCGTGGATTGCGAGAACGGCCACAAGCTGATTGCCTATACGTCCGGCAAGATGAAGAAGAACCACATCCGCATCCTGGCCGGCGACCAGGTCAGCCTGGAGCTGTCGCCGTACGACCTCAGCAAGGGCCGCATCACCTTCCGCCATATCGAGAAGCGCGGCGCCCCGCCCAAGCCCGGATTCCGCGGCCGCCGCTGATCCCCTTTTTTTTCGGCGCAACGTCCCCATATCGGGTTGATCCCCCAGTTTCCACACGGCTCGACACTGCAGCCGGAGCCGTCTTTTCCCGACTTCGACCCTGTCAACCGCCCAGGCGCTGCGCAAGCATTGCCTGGGACTGGGTATTGGTATTCACTACATAAAGGACACGAGATGAAAGAAGAGCTGATCGAAATGAATGGCAAGGTCACCGAAGTGCTGCCTGAAATGCGCTTTCGCGTGGACCTCGAGAATGGTCACCAACTGGTCGCTTACACCTCCGGCAGGATGAAGCGTAACCATATCCGTATCATTGCCGGCGACCGCGTCACGCTGGAGATGTCGCCGTACGACCTGAACAAAGGGCGGATCACGTTCCGCCACCTCGACAAGAGCGGCATGCCGAAGCAGGCGCCGCGTCCGCGCCGGCACTGATCCCTGGGCTGTTTTTCAATGCATGCCGAGCTGGCGCAGGTGGGCCAGCTTGGCCGAGTAACGCTTGCGGATCTCGCTCTGCGTGCTGTTCTCCACCGCCAGCGCCAGTTCGTTGCGCGCGTCGGCAAGCTTGTCCAGCTGCAGGTAGGTGGCTGCCAGCCAGAAATGGAATTCATCATTGTAGGGCGCGCGTTTGATTTCCCGACGGAATAGATCGCGCGCCTTGTCGTATTTGCGTTCCTGGTAGGCGGCCACGCCCTGGTGGAAATACTGGAAGGGCGGTACCGGCTCCAGGCTGGCCACGCGCTTGGCGATGGCTTGCGCCTCGTCGGTCTTGCCGAGTGCAAGCAGCACCGGTTCGAGGTTGCGCAGCGTGATCAGGTTTTCCGGCTCGCGCTGCAGGGCCGCGCGGTAGACCCGCTCCGCCATGGCCTTGTTGCCATGGCGATCGTAGATCACTGCGAGGGTGTTCAGGGGCATGGCCGATGCCGGATTGCGCGTCACCGCCGCGCGCGCCCACCAGTAGGCATCGTCGAACCGGCCGTCGACCAGGGCTTCGGCGGCGCGGTTGTTCTGGAACATGGAAACGATCTGGTCTTCGCTGAGCAGGCGCTTGCCCAGGGTGTCGGCCGCCGGCGCGGGAAGGAAGTCGACCACCAGCAACTGCTCGGGCAGGACGTCGCTCATGTTCGTGCGCGACCCCAGCATGATGTTGACGTGGCCGCTCAGCAGGTACAGGTCGCCGCTGCGGCTCCAGCTCTCCATGTCGACGCTCTGGTAGCGCACGGTCATGCCGAGCTCCTTGGCGAAAGCCGCCGTCATGATCACCAGCGACATGCAGTTGCCGGCACGGTCGCGGAAGGTCTCGGCCGCGTTGCGGGTATAGCTGGATTCGTACTCGAGCTTGAGATCGGTCTTGGTGTAGAGGGCCTCGAGCAGGCCCTTTTCCTTGCCCAGCGAGCGCGTCAGGCTGCCGAACCTGGCGCTGTGCAGGTAGGTGCGCATTTCCGGGCTGAGGGTGAACAGGTCGGATGCTTCCACCGGCCGGGACGGCGGGGCGAAGGAAGCGTCGGCGAACAGCTCCGCCGGTGGTGCGAGGGTCGACGGCGGGGTGCTGGCGCAGCCGCTCAGCAGCACCAGCAGGATCGCAACGAGGTGTCTCATCATTTCCTCCGTTACCGGTGAACTTTTGCTTCAAGTATCTGCCGGTCCGGAGGGGATGTAAAGACGCTCTCGAGGGGAGAATTACTGGTCGTCGTGGAAGGCTTCGTGCAATTCGTCGAGCAGCTCGGCGGTTTCTTCCTGCGACAGGCCGAGATAGGCGCAGGCCCGCGCGCCGCCCTTGTTCCACTCGAGCGATTCGGCATGGCCCTGGTACTTGCAGATCGCACTTTCGGCCAGCAGCGACAGCGCCACCAGCGAGCGCACCGGACCCGCCGTGTTCGCGTCTTCCAGCACGGCATAGTCGTGGTGGTGCAGGATGGCCCAGGCGACGTCGCCGGACAGGCCCCAGTTGCGCGCCAGCAGGCAGCCGATCGCGGCGTGCGAGGTGGAGTGGCGTTCGTCTTCCAGCGCCGTGAACGGGCGGTCGGCTTCCAGCGAGGCGGCGGCGTAGGTGGCGCCGTAGTCCGCGAAACGGTCCATCAGCAGCGGCACGCCGGTATCGCAGAACAGGCCGAAGGTATGCGCGATGTCCGGTTCGCCGATGCGCATGCGGCGCGACAGGAACACCATCGCCTGCGCACGGCGGGTCGAGACGTCCCAGAAGCTGGCCAGGGCCGCGCTGTTGGCCGGGATCGCCTGGCGCGCCAGCAGGCCGGTCATCAGCGCCGCCACCTGGTTAATGCCGAGGAAGAGGATCGCCTGTTCGATCGACTTGGCCTTGCGCCGGCCGCCGTAGATGGCCGAGTTGGCCAGCTTCAGCAGGGCCCCCGACATGCCGACGTCGCTGGCGACGATGCGGCCGATCGTCTCCGGACTCGGGTCCGGCGAAGCGAGTTCGCGCTGCAGGTCCGCCAGCAGGCTGGGACGCGGCGGGATGCGGATCGACTTGATCAGGGTGTCGACGGGATCCTCGGCGGCGCTCGGACGCGCCAGGACGGGTGCAGTACTCATGGCAGGGCGGGGAAACGATGCTGCACGGAAATATGTGCAAAGCTTGTCACTATAAACCAGTGCAGGACATTTGCACATCAAAGAGTCCGCGGTGTGTAGCGAATCCGACAGTTGCATTTGTCGCAATCCGGCGCTGCCCGTGCGACTTGCCGGGCGCAGCCGTTATAAAATTGTCACATGTCTTCTACCATTCTTGCCGGTATCGATTTTTCCGCTCCATCCCACCTGGTGGCGCGCCAGCTGATCGGCGTGACGGTGCTGGTCGACGGCGTCGGCGGCCGCATCGTCGAGACCGAAGCCTACGACGGCGAGGATCCGGCCTCGCACAGCTATTCAGGCCCGACCGACCGCAACTTCGCCATGTTCGGGCCGCCCGCCCACGCCTACGTCTACCGCTCCTACGGCATCCACTGGTGCCTGAACTTCGTCTGCCGCGAAGAGGGGCACGGGGCAGGGGTGCTGATCCGCGCGCTGGAGCCGGTCACCGGGCTCGAACTGATGCAGGAGCGGCGCGGCACGAGCGACAAGTGGCTGCTGTGCTCCGGCCCGGGCAAGCTGTGCCAGGCGCTGGGCGTGACGCGGGCGCTGAACGGCAGCCCGCTGGCGCAGCCGCCGTTCGAGCTGGAGGCCGCGCCGAAGGGCATCGAGGTGGTGACCGGGCCGCGCATCGGCATCTCGAAGGCGGTCGACGTGCCGTGGCGCTTCGGACTGGCGCATTCGCGCTACGTGAGCAAGCGCTTTCCTTAAGCGCGGCGCCGCGCCGCGATGCGGTGCTCGAGCGCAGGGCGCTGGCCGCGCATCGGGCTGTCGGCCGCGCGCCGGTCGACCTGGGCGAACTCGTCGTCTTCCTGGTTGCCGGCCACGGCGACCGGTTCGATGCCCTCGACCTGGAACACGGACACTGCGCGCGCCAGGTTGAGCGTCTGTTCGTGCAGGCTGGCGGCCGCCGCGGCGGCCTGCTCGACCAGGGCCGCGTTCTGCTGCGTCATGTCGTCCATCTGCCCGACCGCGCGGTTGACTTCCGCAATGCCTTCGGCCTGCTCGGTGCTGGCGGAACTGATGCGGTTGATGATGTCGTTCACCTGCTGCACCGAGGCGACCACGCTGCCCATGCTGGCGCCGGCTTCGTTGACCGAGGCGCTGCCGCCGTCGATGATGGCGACCGAATCGGCGATCAGGGCCTTGATCTCCTTTGCCGCCGAGGCCGAGCGCTGGGCCAGCGTGCGCACCTCGCTGGCCACCACCGCGAAGCCGCGCCCCTGTTCGCCGGCGCGCGCCGCTTCCACCGCCGCGTTCAGCGCCAGCAGGTTGGTCTGGAACGAAATGCCGTCGATGACGCCGATGATGTCGACGATCTTGCGCGAGCTGGCGCGGATCGATTCCATGGTGGCCACCGCGCGCTGCACGGCTTCGCCGCCGCCGGCCGCCAGCCGCGCCGCCTCGGCCGCCAGTCCCGTGGCCAGGCGCGCGTTGTTGGCGTTGTCCTTGACGGCGGTGGTCAGCGTCTCCATCGCGCTGGCGGTCTGCTGCAGCGAGCCGGCCTGCAGCTCGGTGCGGGTCGACAGGTCGAGGTTGCCGCTGGCGATTTCCTTCGACGCCGTGTCGATCGAGCGCACCGAATCGAGCACGCTGCGCAGGGTCTGGTTCAGCGTCGCGATGGTGTGGTCGAGCGCGCGCGCGACGCCGGCGATCTCGTCGCGGCCCTCGCTCCTGGCGCTGACGGACAGGCGGCCCGCCGCCAGCTCGCCGACCACCGTCGAGATCGCGCCGATGTCGGCCAGCATGGCGCGCCGCACGCGCATGGTCACCGCCAGCGACACGGCGATCGACAGCAGCACCAGGAAAGCCATGGTGTCGCCCAGGGTATGGAATTCCGCGCGCGCGGCGGTGTAGGCCTGCTCGCTCAGGGTCTTTTCCAGCGCGGCCAGCTGGGCCAGCTGCTGGTTCAGGACCCCGAATTCCTTTTCCGCCTTCTGCATCGAATTGGTCGCGATCGACTGGTCGACCTGCGCCATTTCGATGGTCTCCCGCACCGCCTTGACATACGCGGCCAGCGCCGCCAGCGAGGCCTCGACCGGCTTGCGCTCGGCGCCGTTCGCCACCCTGGACAGCTCGCCCAGCCTGGTCTTGAGCGCGGCGTGGCGGCCGCCGATGTCGGCGATCAGGGCATCGAGCCGGTTCTTCGCGAAGCTGCCGTTGATCCAGGCGAGCAGCTGGTAGACGTTGGCGTGCACGTATTTCGCGTCGCCGGCGACGTCGGCCACACTCTGCAGGCGCGCCGCCCGCACCTGCACCATGTTTTCCAGCGACGCGTTCTGGCGCACCATCCCGTAGTAGGCGGCGCCCGACAGCATCAGCAGCAGCACCAGCACCAGTCCGGGCGCCAGCAGCAGCTTGGGACCGATCCGCAATTTTTTCAGCATGCCTTGCTCCTTGTGGGCGCCGCTAGAGCGCATCGCGCTTACTTCTTGTACAGGCCGGCTTCGAGCACGACGCCGTCGACCAGCAGGATGTAGGTGGTCTTCGGTTCGATCTTGCCGCTGGTCGGATTCTTGTACATATAGTCGACCCAGCCCTTGCCCTTGCTTGCTGCCAGCTCGATGATCTCGCGGCGGTACTTCTTGCCGTTGGCATCGGGCACGTCGGTGAGGTCCTTGCCGACGATCGAGGGATTGTAGGGATGGGCCAGCACGATGCCGGTCTTCACGTCGCGCATGTCGATGTACAGCGAGCCCTGGACGAAGTCCGGATCCTTGGCGCTGATGCGTTTCATCACCTCGTCCTTGCCCTTGGCCTTGACCATGGCGGCGCCGCGTTCAGCCATGGCGATAGCGTCTTTCTCCGTCGGTTCGTTGGCCAGCGCTGTCATGCACATCAGGGGCAGGGCGGCGGCGGTGGCGGTGGCGAGCAGCTTCATGATGGGTCCTTTCGAAATGGCGGCTTGGTCTGAATGTTGCCCAATTGCATTGAGCACTCTACGCCGTGGTGTCGCCCGTGAAGTTGTTGTAACGCAAGCGGACACCGATGTGCCGGCGCAAACCTGGGCTGATCTTCCACAGTGCGTAGGTTGATCCCTGGCAATTCGGCGGCACAGCCCGCTGTCTACTATCAATTCCTGCAGGCAATTTCAGTTCCTTCAGTCAACCTTTCTTCTCTTTGGAGAATTCCCGTGACCACAACAGATGCCATGCCAGCGAAATTCAAGCCCTATACCCGCCAGTCGATCGCCAGCGCGCGCCAGTGGCAATGGATGAGCCCGGACCTGCAGGAAGCGGTCCAGGTGGTGTCGCACGTGCTGCCCTTCCGCACCAACGAATACGTGATGGACCAACTGATCGACTGGAGCCGCATTCCGGACGACCCGATCTACCGGCTGACCTTCCCGCACCGCGACATGCTGCCGGCCCGCGAATACGAACAGCTGCGCGACCTGGTGCTATATAAAAAGGACGAGGCCGCGATCACGAGGCTCGTCCACGGGATCCGCATGCGCATGAACCCGCACCCGGCCGGCCAGATGACCCACAACGTACCGCGCGTGAACGACGCCCCGCTCAAGGGACTCCAGCACAAGTACAAGGAAACGGTGCTGTTCTTCCCCAGCTCGGGCCAGACCTGCCACGCCTACTGCACCTTCTGCTTCCGCTGGCCGCAGTTCGTCGGCATGGACGACATGAAGTTCGACGCCCGCGAATGCAGCGAGCTGGTGTCCTACCTGTCGACCCATCCGGATGTCACCGACGTCCTGATCACGGGCGGCGACCCGATGATCATGAATACGCGCTCGCTGGCCGAATTCATCGAGCCGCTGCTGGCGCCGGACCTGGCCCACATCCAGAACATCCGCATCGGCACCAAGTCGGTGGCCTACTGGCCGCAGCGCTTCGTGTCGGACAAGGACAGCGACGACCTGCTGCGCCTGTTCGAGAGGGTGGTCAAGGCCGGCAAGAACCTGGCCGTCATGGGCCACTACAACCATGCGGTCGAGCTGCGCAGCAGCATTGCCCGGCAGGCGGTCAAGCGCATCGTCGGCACCGGCGCCACGCTGCGCATGCAGGGTCCGCTGATCCGCCACATCAACGAGGATCCGCACAGCTGGGCCGAACTGTGGACCACCGGCGTGCGCCTGGGCGCGATCCCGTACTACATGTTCGTCGAACGCGACACCGGCCCGCGCGAGTATTTTTCCTTGCCGCTGGCGCGCGCGCACGAGATCTTCCAGGCCGCCTACCAGATGGTCTCGGGCCTGTCGCGCACCGTGCGCGGACCCTCGATGAGCGCCTTCCCGGGCAAGGTCGTGATCGACGGCGTGGTCACGATCGACGGCGAGAAGCTGTTCGCGCTGCAGTTCCTGCAGGCCCGCAATCCGGACTGGGTGCGCCGTCCCTTCTTTGCCAGGTACGACCCGGACGCCACCTGGCTGGATCACCTGAAACCCGCGTTCGGCCGCAAGAAGTTTTTCTTCGAAGACGAGGCCGCGGACGCCGGCTTCCACCAGCCGGCCGGACGCGTGATCCCGATCGCCCAGGCGCCGCGCCAGGAGCGGCGCGCCAGCGACACCCAACCTGACGCGGCCTGACCCTTGGTCCCATGGAAACCGACCAGAGCACGCCACGCCTGTCCGGTGTGGCGGTTTTTTTCTACGTGTTCCTGCCGTTCGCGCTGGGACACTACCTGTCCTCCCTGCTGCGCAACGTGAACGCCGTGCTGGCCCCGCAACTGGTCGGCGCGCTGGCGCTCACGCCCGGCCAGCTCGGCCTGCTCACCAGCGCCTTCTTCTTCGCCTTCGCGCTGGTCCAGCTGCCGGTCGGTATCGCGCTGGACCGCCATGGTCCGCGCAAGGTGCAGCTCTACCTGATGCTGCTGGCCGCCTGCGGGGCGCTGATGTTCGCCAATGGGCACAGCTTCGCGCAGCTGGTGACGGCGCGCGCCATCATCGGCTGCGGCCTGGGCGGCTGCTTCATGTCGGCAGTGAAGGCGATTTCGATCTGGATCTCTCCCAGGCGCCTGCCGTCCGTGCAGGGCTACCTGATCGCGGTCGGCGGGCTGGGCGCCGCGTCGAGCACCATGCCGGTGCGCGCGCTGCTGCAGCACACCGACTGGCGCGGGCTGTTCATGCTGCTGGCGCTGCTGTCGGCCTGCTCGGGCCTCCTGATCTGGCTGGTGAGCCCCAGGGCGAAGCCGCCGGGCGGCAAGGCGCCCACGGTGCGCTCGGTGCTCGACGTCTACCGCACGCCCGCCTTCCGCGCCACGATCTCGCTGGTGCTGGTGCCGCATGCGACCTTCTTCGGCATCCAGGGCCTGTGGATCGGGCGCTGGCTGTCGGACGTCGCGCGCTTCCCCGACGCCGCCGTGGCCTACCTGCTTTACATGAGCATGGCGTCGGTCATCTTCGGCGCGATCGCGGTCGGCATGATCACCGAGTGGGCGGGCCGGCGCGGCATCGCGGCGATGGACGTGGCGGCGGCGGGCGTGGCCCTGTTCGTGCTGGTGCAGGCGGCCGTCGTCTTCAACTACCGGCCCAGCCTGCAGCTGCTGTCGGTCCTGTTCACGCTGGTCGGAACCATTACCGGCATCGAATACGCGATCGTGTCCCAGAGCCTGCCGCGCGAGCTGACCGGACGCGCCGCGACCTGCCTCAACCTCCTGATCTTCATCGGCGCCTTCCTGGTGCAGGCGGGCTTCGGCCAGTTAGTCGGGTTCTGGCGCCCCGACCTCGGCGGCCATTATCCGGCGCAGGCCTACCGCGTGGCCTTCGGCATGCTGGTGCTGCTGCAGTTGCCGGGGCTGGTGAGCTACTTCCTTCGGCGGCGTCCGGTAGAATGCGGGATCGCTTTACTCGCCCAGAAGGAAGATTATGAGATTGGTTCGCTACGGTCGCCCCGGTAAGGAAAAACCCGGACTGTTCGACGAGGAGGGGCGCCTGCGCTCGCTGGCAGGCATCATCGACGATATCGACGGCTCGATGTTGTCCGAGCGCTCGCTGCGCAAGCTCGCCAAGGTCGACTGGAAGACCCTGCCGATCGTGCGCGGCGAGCCGCGTTTCGGCGTGCCGGTCAAGGGCGTCGGCAAGTTCATCGGCATCGGCATGAACTACTCGGACCACGCGGCCGAGGTGGGCTCGCCGGTCCCGAAGGAACCGGCCATGTTCATGAAGGCGATCTCCTGCCTGTCCGGCGCGGACGACCCGATCCAGCTGCCGAAAGGCTCGAAGAAGACCGACTGGGAAGTCGAGCTGGGCGTGGTGATCGGCGAGCGCGCGCAATACGTCAGCGAAGAAGACGCCCTGAAATACGTGGCCGGCTACTGCGTGGTCAACGACGTCTCCGAGCGCGCCTTCCAGTTCGAGATGGGCTCCCAATGGGACAAGGGCAAGGGCTGCGACACCTTCGGCCCGGTCGGTCCCTTCCTGGTCACGAAAGACGAGATCTTCGACGTGCAGGACCTCGACCTCTACCTGGAACTGAACGGCAAGCGCATGCAGACCGGGAACACGGCCAACATGATCTTCACGGTGGCCCAGATCGTCAGCTACGTGTCGCGCTTCATGACCCTGGAGCCGGGCGACATCATCTGCACCGGCACCCCGCCGGGCGTGGGCCTGGGACGTACGCCGCAGCGCTTCCTGAAGAAGGGCGACAAGCTGCGTCTTGGCATCGCTGGCCTGGGCGAGCAACAGCAGGAAGTGCTCGCCTTCCCGAAGGCGTAAGCCCGGCCCGCATCATTGAAACGTCATTCCCGCGAAGGCGGGAATCCAAGTTCGCTGGTCAGTCGAAAAACTTGGATTCCCGCCTGCGCGGGAATGACGTTCAAGCGCAGGCAGTTATTTCGCTACCTCTCTGATTGCCGCATTCACGGCCTCCTCCAGCCGCACCACGATCTCCGACAGCTGCGCCGCGCCGACGATGAAGGGCGGCGCCAGCAGCACGTGGTCGCCCCGGCGGCCATCGATGGTGCCGCCCATTGGATAGACTATCAGTCCGCGCTGCATGGCCTTTTCCTTGATCGCCGCGTGCAGCTTCAGTTCGGGCGCGAACGCTTCCTTGCTGGCGCGGTCGCGCACCAGTTCGAGCGCCAGGAACAGCCCGCGGCCGCGGATGTCGCCGACCTGCGGATGGGAGGCGAACACGTCGCCCAGCATGCGCCGCAGCGTCGCGCCGCGCTGCCGTACCATCGCCAGTAGATCGTCGCGTTCGATCACCTGCTGCACCGCCAGCGCGGCGGCCGCCGCCACCGGGTGGCCGATGTAGGTATGCCCGTGCAGGAAGACGCCGCTGCCGCCGCGCAGGCGTTCGATGATGGCGCCGTTGGCCAGCACCGCGCCGATCGGCTGGTAGCCCGCGCCGAGTCCCTTGGCCACCGCGATCAGGTCCGGCGCCACGCCTTCCTGCTCGATCGCGAACATGGTCCCGGTACGTCCCATGCCGCACATCACCTCGTCGGCGATGAACAGGATGCCGTATTTGTCGCACAGCGCGCGCACGCCGCGGAAGTAGCCGGGCGTGGGCGGGATCGCGCCGCCGGTCGCGCCCACCACCGGCTCGGCGCAGAAGGCGATCACCCGTTCCGGGCCGGCCTGCAGGATCGCCGCCTCCAGTTCTTCCAGCAGCATGTCCGTGTACTCGGCCGTGGTCTGGCCTTCCTGGCGGTCGCGGTATTCGTAGCAGGGCGCGACGCGCGCGACGTCGATCAGCAGCGGGGCGAAGGGCTTGCGCCGCCATTCGTTGCCGCCGACCGCCAGCGCGCCCAGCGTGTTCCCGTGGTAGCTCTGGCGGCGCGCGATGAACAGCGTGCGCCGCTCCTCGCCGCCCTCGACGCAGTACTGGCGCGCGAGCTTGAGCGCGGTCTCCATCGCTTCCGAGCCGCCCGACACCAGGTAGACTCCGCCAATACCGGCCGGCGCCCGCGCCACCAGCCGCTCGGCCAGTTGTTCCGCCACCTCGGTGGTGAAGAAGGCCGTGTGCGCGTAGGCGCAGCGGTCGATCTGGGCGTGCATCGCGGCGATCACGTCCGGATGGCCGTGGCCGAGCGAAGACACGGCCGCGCCGCCGCTCGCGTCGATATAGGCCTTGCCCTCGCTGTCGTACAGGTAGATGCCTTCGCCTTTGACGGCCACGGGCGGGGTCTGGCGCAGGCTGCGGTGAAGGATGCGGCTCATCGGAATCTCCTTCGAAAAGTTGACGTTTGACAATAAACGCGAAGCGCCGGGATTCTTTTGATTTTTGCCGGAAGGCATGCGAATATTTCCCGCATGACAGACCGCCTCCGCCCCCTCCCTCCCGACCAATGGACCGATGCCCAGCGCGAAGCGGCTTCGGCGATCATCAATGGCCCGCGCGGCGCCCTGTACGGGCCCTTCGTGCCGCTGCTGCGCAGCCCCGAGCTGATGGGTTATGCCCAGCGCCTCGGCGAATACCTGCGCTACCGCAGCGCCATCGGCGTGAGGCTGTCCGAACTGGCTATCCTCGTCACCGCGCGCGAATGGGACCAGCAGGTCGAGTGGGCGATCCACGCGCCGATCGCGCAGCAGGTCGGCATCACCGCCGACGTGGTGAGCGCCATCGCGCACCGCCAGCGCCCGAAGGCCATGCTGGTCGACGAGGAGGTGGTCTACGATTTCTGCATGGAGCTGCACCGCGACAAGCGGGTCTCGGACCGCGTCTACAACGATGCGCTGGCGCTGTTCGGGGAGCAGGGCGTGGTCGACCTGATGGGCGTGAACGGCTACTACACCTTCCTGGCGATGGTCATGAACACGGCGCAGACCGAGGCGCCGCCGTCGAGCGCGAATCCGCTGCCGGAGTAGGGCGCCGGGATGCGCAGGCGCTTGTACTTCATTGCCGACCGAATCGGCACGCATCCGTCGGCCGGCGCCTTACGCCAGGCGTTCATATGGGGACTGGTCAACATCGCGTTGATGATGATGGTCAGCTTCGCAGTGGATGGCCTGTTGCCGGCTCGCCTGCGCGGCACGAGCGCACCTGCAAAACTGGCCGCCGCGGTTCCCTACCCAGTGCTGGTGCTCGCTGCGGTATGTTTTGCACCCTTGCTGGAAACCTGGGCGCAGGCGTTGCCGGTCGCGCTATGCCGCCGCTTCGGGGTGCAGCATCGTTGGGCGATTCTGTTCTGTGGAGCGTTGTTCGGCGCGGGGCATTACCTGAACGGCAGTCTTGGCCATGGGCTGACGACCTTCGTTGGCGGCTGCGTATTGGGTGAAGCCTGCTGGCGCAACTGGCCGCTCGGGGCCGCGAGGGCCTGCGGGGTGACCGCGGGCGCGCATGCGGTGTCGAACGCGATCGCCGTCACCGCCGTCGCCTTCATTTAAGCCAGCGCTTCCTTGGCCGCCTGCTCCGGCGTCAACTCATCGTAGAACATATCGGTGAACCACTCGACGTTCTCTTCGATGTGTTCCTGCGCCTGCTGCTGGGTGGCGCCGCCGGCCACCAGGTGTTTTTCGACTTCGATGCACCAGTTGATCAGTGCCATCGTCTCTTCGTCGAGTTCTTCCTTCTTTGCCATCGCTTACCCCAATACTTTTTTGAAGAAGGCCGACATGGCCTGGACTTCTTCGAGACACACGGAGTGCTGCATGGCGTACTCGTGCCACTCGACCTGGTAGCCCAGCGAGACCAGCAGGTCGCGCGACATCTCCGCGCGGTTGATGGGCACCACGTTGTCGTGGCGGCCGTGGGCCATGAAGATCGGCGTGGCCAGGCTTTCCTGGGTACGCTCGGTGGCCAGCGTCGCCGGCAAGGGCGCGTAACCGGACAGGCAAAGCATGCCGGCCAGGGTTTCCGGATGCCGCAGCCCGGCCTGGATCGTCATCGCGCAGCCCTGCGAGAAGCCGGCCAGCACGATGCGCGAGGCCGGGATGCCGCGCGCCTTTTCGCGCGCGATGAAGGCTTCGACTTCCTTCTGCGAGGCGCGCAGGCCGGCCTCGTCCTCGCGCCGCGTCAGATCGGCGCCCGTGATGTCGTACCAGGCGCGCATCACGTAGCCGCCGTTGACGGTGACCGGCATCGTGCGCGCATGCGGGAAGATGAAGCGGATGCCCGGCAGGCCGGCCAGGTCGAGTTCGCGCACGATGGGCACGAAGTCGTTGCCGTCCGCGCCCAGGCCGTGCAGCCAGATGACGGAGACTTCGGGGTTGTCGCTGGTGTCGACGGTGACGTGTTCGAGCAGATCGCTCATGCGCTCATCCTTATTTCTTTTTCGGGCGCCAGGCGGTGCAGACGTCCGGGTTGGTATCGCTGTAAGGACCGCCGATCAGGTCGATGCAGTAGGGGACCGCGGCGAAGATGCCGTTGACGACGGTCTTGCCGTCGGCATCCTTCAGGCCCTCGAGGGTCTCCTTGATCGATTTCGGCTGGCCCGGCAGGTTCATGACCAGGGCGGCGTGGTCCGGCGTCTCGCGGATCACCGCCACCTGGCGCGACAGGATCGCGGTCGGCACGAAGTGCAGGCTGACCTGGCGCATCTGCTCGCCGAAGCCCGGCATTTCCTTGGTGCCGATGGCGAGGGTCGCCTCGGGGGTGACGTCGCGCCGCGCCGGGCCGGTGCCGCCGGTGGTCAGCACCAGGTGGCAGCGCGCCTCGTCCACGAGTTCGATGAGGGTGCGCTCGATATCGTCGCGGTTGTCGGGGATCAGGCGGGTCTCGACGCGGAACGGGGTGGTCAGCGCCTTGGCCAGCCACTCCTGCAGGGCCGGGATGCCCTTGTCCTCGTAGATGCCGCCGCTGGCGCGGTCCGAGACCGAGACCAGGCCGACGACCAGCTCATTGCCCGACTGCGCCTTATTCTCCAGACTCATCGTCTTCTTCGCCTTCGTCCTCGTCGCTCGGAGCGGCGGCCTTGGCCGGCTTGGCCAGGTCCTTCAGGATCTGGAAGATCTCGCGGTAGGCCTTGGGCGGCTTGTTCTCGGCCTGCTCCTTGCGCGCATTGCGGATCAGGGTGCGCAGGTGCTGCACGTCGAGCTGCGGATGCTCTTCCAGCAGCTGGGTGAGGGCCTTGTCGTCGGCCAGCAGCTTCTCGCGGCGGCGCTCCAGCGCGTGCAGGGCGGCGGCTTCGGCCTTCGAAGTGCCTTTCCAGCTCTCGATGGTGCGCTGGATGACGGTGACTTCCTCTTCGTCGAGGGAGCGCATCATCTTGCCCACGTACTGCAGCTGGCGGCGGCGGCCTTCGTGGTTGGTGATGGTCTGGGCCATGAGGATGGCATCCTTGACCTCGTCGGGCATCGGCACGCGCTTGACGCGGTCGCGCGGCGCCTCGATGAGCTGTTCGCCGAGCTTTTGTAATTCGTTGCTCTGGCGCTTGAGTTCGGACTTGGAAGGGCGGTCGTATTCCGGTTCGAACTCGTCGGAGCGGAAGCCGACGGAGCCGCGGTTGGCATTTGGCATGGTGATCTAGATTCGCCAGGCGCACGCCTAGGCGGTAAAAACAGTAAACGGCTGCTATGATAACTGTTTTAGGGCTCGCTACGAAAAACGCACATGAACGACTCCGTCTTCACCCATACCCAGGATCAGCTCAAGCAGCTCGCACAGGACGTGCTGGCGATTGCCAAGGAAACCGGCGCCAGCGATGCATCGGTCGAGATCAGCGAGGGTAGCGGGCTGGCGGTGACGGTGCGCAAGGGCCAGGTCGAGACGATCGAGCAGAACAAGGACAAGGGCATCGGCGTGACGGTCTACTGCGGCAAGCGCCGCGGCCACGCCAACACCTCCGATTTCTCCAGCGCCTCGCTGCGCGCCACGGTGGAGGCGGCCTACAACATCGCCCGCTTCACCGCCGAAGACCCGGCCGCCGGCCTGCCGGACGCCGATCTGCTGGAAACGAACCCGCGCGATTTGCGCCTGTGCTACCCCTGGGACATCGACGCCGAGGAAGCCGTGCGCATCGCCCAGCGCTGCGAGGCGGCCGCCTTCGGCGTCGACAAGCGCATCACCAACAGCGAAGGCGCCAGCGTCTACGTCCAGCAGTCGCACTTCGTGGCCGCCAACAGCCTCGGTTTCTGCGCCGGCTACCCGTTCTCGCGCCACACCCTGTCGGTCGCGCCGATCGCCGGCAAGGGCAACAAGATGCAGCGCGACGACTGGTACACCTCGGCGCGCGACCCGAAAAAGCTGGCCGACGCCGAAAAGGTCGGCCGCTACGCCGCCGAGCGCGCGCTGGCCCGCCTGAACGCGCGCAAGCTCGACACCCGCACCTGCCCGGTGCTGTTCGAAGCCCCGCTGGCCGCCGGCCTGGTTGGCGCTTTCGTGCAAGCAACGTCGGGCGGCGCCCTGTACCGTAAGTCGAGCTTCCTGCTCGATACGCTGGGCCAGCAGATCTTCCCGTCGCACATCCAGATCGTCGAAGACCCGCACATCGTCGGCGCGGTCGGCTCGTCTCCCTTCGACGAAGAAGGCGTGCGCACCCAGACCCGCAAGGTCGTCAGCGACGGCGTGCTGCAGGGCTATTTCCTGTCTTCTTATTCGGCCCGCAAGCTGGGCATGCAGACCACCGGCAACGCCGGCGGCTCGCACAACCTCGAAATGCTGTCGAAGGAAACGAAAATCGCCGACGACTTCGAAGGCATGCTGCGCAAGATGGGCACCGGCCTGCTGGTTACCGAGCTGATGGGGCAGGGCACCAACTACGTCACCGGCGACTATTCGCGCGGCGCTTCCGGCTACTGGGTCGAGAACGGCGTCATCCAGTACCCGGTCGAGGAAATCACGATCGCCGGCAATATGAAGGACATGTTCCAGTCGATCGTCGGCATCGGCAATGATGTGCTGACGCGCGGCAACAAGTCGACCGGGTCGATCCTGATCGAGAAAATGGTCATCGCCGGCAGCTGAATCCGGTTCCTGCAATAATGTGTGGCTATGCATCGCACCGCATTGCATCCCACATTAAGGAACCGCATGAACATTCTCGCCGCCGCCACCAAGCGCCACACCGCCAAGGCCTACGACCCGACCCGCCGCGTCCCCGACGAACTGATGCAGCAGATCTACGGCCTGCTGCGCAACAGCCCATCGTCGGTGAACTCGCAGCCCTGGCACTTCATCGTCGCCAGCACGCCGGAAGCGAAGGCGCGCATGGCCAAGGGCGCCCAGGGCGGTTTCTCGTACAACGAACCGAAGATCACGAATGCCTCGCACGTGGTCCTGTTCTGCGTGCGCGCCGACGCCGACCAGCAGCACCTGGACAACATCCTCGAGCAGGAACAGCGCGACGGCCGCTTCCGTGACGACGCCGCGAAAGCCGGCCAGGCCAAGGGCCGCCAGGGCTATGTGAACCTGCACCGCTACAGCCAGAAAGACTTGCCGCAGTGGCTGGAAAAGCAGGTCTACATCGCCCTCGGCACCGCCATGCTGGGCGCGGCCAACCTGGGCATCGACACCACGCCGATGGAAGGCATCGACGTCGCCGCGCTGGACGCGGAATTCGGCCTGCACGAGCGCGGCCTGACCAGCCTGGTGATGCTGAGCTTCGGCTACCACGCCGAGACCGACTTCAACGCCGGCCTGCCGAAATCGCGCCTGGTGGAAGAGCAGGTCTTCACCTTCCTATAAAACGATTCCAAAAGGGCGGAGCATGGGCATCCATGCCTGCTCCAGGATCTTCATGAATCCCTCGCGGGTCGGGTAGCCCTCGTTCTCCCAGTCCTGGGCGTAGTGCCTGGGGTCGGATGCGAGGATGCCCCGGCTGTCGACGTGGAACACGCGTTCCAGGGGCGAGTGGAATTCCTTCAATACCTCGTCGTTGACGGCGTCGATCATCAGGCGCATGACTTCGGTGCGGAAGGCCAGGTCGGGATCGACGTCGGCGTCGTCGATGATCGTCGTGATCCAGCCGCCATGGCTGTCGACGAAGCCGCGGCCGTCGGGCACCGGATAGTCGTAGCCGTTCAGGAAGATCGGCTGCTGCCAGGGTGTCTTGCGGTAGGCCCAGCGGATGGCGCGGATGATGCCGTTCAGGCCTTCGCTGATGTGGTACAGCAGCAGGTCGAGGCGCGCCGCCGAGAAGCAGGCGGCCGGCTCGGATGCGGCGGAGCAGTCGTCGCGCAGCGCCAGCCGGTGCTCGAGGGCGTCGTTGGCGAAGCCGCCGAGATAGCACTCGCTGAAGTGGAATTCCGGCGACAGGTGCGTGCGGATCACGCTGGCGTAGGCGCCGTCGCCGATGTACTCAGTTAACCTTGCTCCGTTGAAGCCGAGCAGGCGGACGCCCGCATGCTCGGGCGCGACCTGCGGATGCTCGACCAGCGCCTGCAAGAGCGTCTGTTCGGCATACCAGAACCACGCGTCGCCCAGCGCCAGTCCGGCCGGAGGCAGCGCCCCCGGTTCCGGACTTTCACCTGGCCGATACACACTCCCCATTCCCGTCCCCGCTCCTGATCGTCGCTCATGCTTTTGACACGGGCGGCGCAGGCCGGTTCCCGGATGGGGAGGGCCTGCCAGGCTTACTTGATCGCGCGGACCGCCTGCAGCACCGGCTGCAGCACGGCGGCGCCGAGGCGGGCGCTGCGCGCGCCGTCCCAGCCGACCTGCGGATCGGGGTCGTTGGCGTTGTCCTTGAACGGCAGTTCCAGGGTCAGCGACAGGCAGCCGAAGGCATGGGTGATGTGCGGCGAGCCCATGGTCAGGGTCTCCTCGCTGTACGGGGTTTCGCCGTAGCCATGCACGTCCTGGAAGTCCGGACTGGCGACCATGAATGCATCCGAGAAGGCTTTCTGCGCGGCGGCCTGTTCGGCCGTAAAGTTCGGCAGGGATTCGCTGCCGGCGATGAACACGTAGGGCAGGCCTTCGTCGCCGTGCACGTCCAGGCACATGTCGACGCCGGTCTCGTGCATCTTCTGGCGCACCAGGAAGACTTCCGGGCTGCGTTCCATGGTCGGGTTCATCCACTCGCGGTTCAGGTTGGCGCCGGCGGCATTCGTGCGCAGGTTGCCGCGCACCGAGCCGTCCGGGTTCATGTTCGGCACCACGTAGAAGACAGTCTCTTTCAGCAGCTGGCGTCCGAACGGATGGGCCGGGTCGAGCAGGGCGTCGAGCATGCCTTCGACGAACCATTCGGCCATCGTCTCGCCCGGGTGCTGGCGTGCGATCACCCAGACCTTCTTCTTGCCTTCGGCGGGTTCGCCGATGACCAGCATGTTCAGGTCGCGGCCGTCGACGGTCGAGCCGAGGTCGACCATGCGCACGTGCTCGGACAGCTGGGCGCGGTCGAGCAGCTCCAGGTGGCGCTCCCAGGAATACGGCTCGAAGTAGGCGTAATACACGCTGTCCATGGCCGGGGTGTGCTCGATGGTAAGCACCTGGCCGTCGAAGCTGGTCGGCACGCGGAACCAGTTGATGCGGTCATAGCTGGCCATCGCGTTGTAGTCTTCCCAGCCCTTCGGATAGGCCGACTGGCCGGCGTTCAGCAGGCGGATCGTGCAGGGTTGCGCCTGCGCGCCCTGCAGGCGGAAGTAGAACCACTGGGTGATGTCGGCGTGCGAATCCTTGCGGATGTTCAGGTCGATGGCGTTGGCGCTCGTGGCGTTCACGATATCGATGGCGCCAGCGTCGAACTGGCTGCTGATCTTGATAGACATGGTATGCCTTCTAGTCGGGACCGAGGTCCCGTTATTTGAGTGGTAAGGCACGCATCATACCCATACCTCGTTTCGGCACGCAAATCCGCTCATCTGCTGCCGCTCAAATGTCCGCGCTCCGGCTTTTGCTAACGTTCTCGTTTGGGAGGGAAACAATGAAGAATGAAATCCGCGTGTCACGCGCCGACATCACCAGCATCGACAGCCAGGGCTTCTGGCTGCACTGCAATCGGGAAGAGCTTTATTTGCCGTTCGCCATGTATCCCTGGTTCGAGCATGCCACGGTGGCGCAGCTGTGCCGGGTCGAGTGCTTCGGCGATACCTGCCTGTACTGGCCGCGCCTGGATCTCGAGCTGAGCGTCGAGACCATCAGGCTGTCGATGAGCGCGCCTCAGCGCAATCCGCCGAACCTGTCATAAAACCCGGCGTCGGCTTCCGGCGCGTCCGCATCTTCCCTGCGCAGCACGTCCATCAGGTGCGCCTCGGCCCGCTGCCAGGTCAGCCGGTAGATGGCCTGCGCCAGGGCGTAGGCTTCCGATCCCGGCCAAGGCTGGGGCAGCAGCTCGAGCGGCAGCATCGGATCGTGCAGCTGGACCCGGCGGTAGGCGTGGATCAGCAGGCTGCGCACCACGAACGCGGCTTCCGGCGCCAGCTCCGGTTCCTCGCGCAGCACGGCCAGCAGCGGCGTGAATTCGTCGATGAAGCGGAGGTAGTCGGCCACCACGCCGGACAGGTCCCAGCCTTCGCGCACCAGTTCGCCGAGCGGGCGCGAGCCGGCATCCGGCAGCTCGGCGGCGCTGCAGACGAAGACCTTGCCGGTGCCCTTGATGCGTTCGAGGATCTCGGCCAGCGGCGCCGGGTCGGCCGCCGGATGCGCCAGCAGGCCGGGCGCCAGCATCGCGTAGCCTTCCCATTCGAGCTCCTTGCGCACGGCCGTGCGCAGGCCCGCGTCGATGCTGCCGTTGGGCGCCATCACGATGGTCCAGCGGCCGTCCCAGTTCAGCCCGGGCGGCGCGTAGATGCGGCGGTTCGCCCGTTCGAAGCGCGGACGGGCCTCGGGCAGCAGGGCATAACTGCTGCGCCGTCCTTCCCGGTTGGCGACCAGCCAGCCTTCCTGCACCAGGCGGAACACGCTGGTGCGCACCAGGCGGTCGGTGACGCCCATCGGCGCCACCAGTTCGATCAGGCTGCCCAGCCACAGGCGGGCGCCGTGGGGGGCGATGGCGTCGCCGAAGATCGTCATCACCAGCGACTTGGAGCGCGGCGGATCGGTGGTAAGGAAGCGGGCTATCCACTCCGTGCTGGTAAGCATTTTCATATTGTTACTTTACCGCAATCACGAGACTGTTAGCAGATTGTTGCGTCTCGATATGATTCAAAAATCTTGTGTACATCGCGTTTTTTGTATCGTATTATGGATTCAGACAGAACACAAACGGAGACAGCCATGTATGCCCAAATGGTAGAAACCGGCCTCAAGAAGGTGCAGACGCGCGAGGACATGAGCGCCGAAGAACAGGCTTTCCAGGCCCGCATCGACGCCGGCGTCAAGATCGAGCCGAAGGACTGGATGCCCGAGGCTTACCGCAAGACCCTGGTGCGCCAGATTTCCCAGCACGCCCACTCCGAGATCGTCGGCCAACTGCCTGAAGGCAACTGGGTCACCCGTGCGCCCACGCTCAAGCGCAAGTCGATTCTGCTGGCGAAAATCCAGGACGAGGCCGGCCACGGCCTGTACCTGTACAGCGCCGCCGAGACCCTCGGCGTGTCGCGCGACGAGCTGCTGGACGCCCTCCACGCCGGCAAGGCCAAGTACTCGAGCATCTTCAATTACCCGACCCTGACCTGGGCCGACATCGGCGCGATCGGCTGGCTGGTCGACGGCTCGGCCATCATCAACCAGATCCCGCTCTGCCGCTGCTCCTACGGCCCGTATGCGCGCGCCATGATCCGCGTGTGCAAGGAAGAGTCCTTCCACGCGCGCCAGGGCTACGACATCATGATGAAGCTGGCCCAGGGTTCGCCCGAACAGAAGGCGATGGCGCAGGACGCCCTGAACCGCTGGTGGTGGCCCTCGCTGATGATGTTCGGCCCCTCGGACGCCGAGTCGGTCAACAGCGCGCAATCGAGCCAGTGGCGGATCAAGCTGTTCTCGAACGACGAGCTGCGCCAGCGCATGGTCGACCAGACCGTGCCGCAGGCCGAATTCCTCGGCCTCACCGTCCCCGATCCCGACCTGAAGTGGAACGAGGAACGCGGCCATTACGATTTCGGCGAGATCGACTGGAGCGAATTCCACAACGTCCTGAAGGGCAACGGCCCCTGCAACAAGGAGCGCCTGCGCACCCGCGTGAAGGCCTGGGAAGAGGGCGAGTGGTTCCGCGATGCGCTGGTGGCGTATGCGGACAAGCAGGCGGCGAAGAAGGCCGCGGCATAAGAACAGCAACGACGTCGTCCCCGCGCAGGCGGGGACCCAAGTTTGTCGAGCAGTCGAGATGCTGGCAAAACTTGGACCCCCGCCTTCGCGGGGGTGACGGGATTTGAAGGAGACACGAAATGAGCAAAGAATGGCCCCTCTGGGAAGTCTTCATCCGCAGCCAGCACGGCCTCGCCCACAAGCACGTCGGCAGCCTGCACGCACCGGATGCCGAGATGGCGATCAACAATGCGCGCGACGTCTACACGCGCCGTAACGAAGGCGTCTCGATCTGGGTCGTGAAGGCGGCCGACATCGTCGCCTCCAGCCCGAGCGACAAGGACGCGCTGTTCGAGCCGTCCAACAGCAAGGTCTATCGCCACCCGACCTTCTTCCCGATGCCGGAAGAAGTCAAGAACCTGTGAGGCCCGGCGTGGATACGGCGAAATTCGAATACCTCCTGCGCCAGGGCGACAATGCCCTGGTCCTGTCCCAGCAGCTGTCCCAGTTGTGCGGCAAGGGCCCGGCGCTGGAAGAGGACATGGCGCTCACCAACGTCGCGCTCGACCTTCTTGGGCAAACGCGCATGTGGCTGACCTATGCCGGCGAGCTCGAAGGCCATGGCCGCGACGAAGACCGCCTTGCCTACCTGCGCGACAGCCGCGAGTTCCGCAACGTCCTGCTGGTCGAGCAACCGAACGGCGACTACGCCCAGACCATGGTGCGCCAGTTCTTCTTCGATACCTGGCACTACTTCCTGATGCGCGAACTGCTGAATTCGACCGACAGGCGCATCGCCGAGATCGCGGAAAAATCGCTCAAGGAAGTCACCTACCACCTGCGCCGCAGCGGCGACCTGGTGGTGCGCCTGGGCGACGGCAGCGACATCAGCCACGCGAAGATGCAGGCCGCCGTCGACGAGCTGTGGACCTATGCCGGCGAAGTCTTCATCTACGACGAAGCCGACCAGGCCATGGTGGAGCAGGGCGTCGCACCGGCCGCGGAGACCTTGCGTGAGGCCTTCCTGCAGCACGTGGCGGAAGTGTTTGCCGAAGCCACCTTGGTCATGCCTTCGCCCGACGCCTACATGCAGCGCGGCGGCAAGCAGGGCAGGCACACGGAGCGCCTCGGCTACATCCTGGCCGAGATGCAGTTCCTGCAGCGCGCCTATCCGGGCGTCGAGTGGTAGAGCCATGACGGAGGCAATGGTGAACGACATGGTCAGCGACAGCGCACAGGTCTGGGCCTGGCTCGGCGAGGTGCCCGACCCGGAGATCCCGGTGATCTCGGTGGTCGACCTCGGCATCGTGCGCGACGTCGCCTTCGACGGCGACGAGTGCGTCGTCACCATCACCCCGACCTATTCCGGCTGCCCGGCGATGCAGGTGATCGCCGAAGACGTGGAAAACGCCCTGCATGCACGCGGACTCCAGCGCGTGCGCATCGCCACCCGCCTGTCGCCGGCCTGGACCACCGACTGGATGAGCGAGGCCGGCAAGGCCGCCCTGAAGGGCTATGGCATCGCGCCGCCCGTGCAGCAGGTGATCGACATCAGCGCCCTGAAGCACGGCGTCAAGCGCCATGCGATCCAGGAGCCCGAAGTCGCCTGCCCGCACTGCGGCTCGATGCACACCCGCCTCACCAGCCAGTTCGGCTCGACGCCATGCAAGGCGCTGTACCAGTGCCTCGACTGCCGCGAACCTTTCGACTACTTCAAGTGTCATTAAGACGATGAGCAAATTCCATCCCCTCACCGTGGCCAAGGTGAAGCACGAGACGCGCGACGCGATCGCCGTCACCTTCGACGTGCCGCCGAACCTGCGCGACGCCTTCCAGTACCAGCAGGGCCAGCACCTGACCCTGCGCGCGATGATCGACGGCGAGGACGTGCGCCGTTCCTACTCGATCTGCTCGGCCGTGCAGGACGGCTGCCTGCGCGTCGCCATCAAGCGCGTGAACGGCGGCCTGTTCTCGACCTGGGCCAACGAATGCATCCGCCCCGGCGTCACCATCGACGTGATGCCGCCGGAAGGCCGCTTCAACCTGCCGCTCGAGCCGGACAGCAGCCGCCACTACCTGGCCTTCGCGGCCGGCAGCGGCATCACGCCGATCCTGTCGATCGTCAAGACCACCCTGATGGCCGAGCCGAACAGCCGCTTCACCCTGCTGTACGGGAACCGCGCCTCCTCGTCGGTGATCTTCCGCGACGAGCTGACCGACCTGAAGGACCAGTACCTGGAGCGCCTGAACCTGGTCTACATCATGAGCCGCGAGCCGCAGGACATCGAGCTGTTCCACGGCCGCATCACCGAGGACAAGTGCCGCCAGCTGTTCCAGCACTGGCTGCGCGTGGAGAACGTCGACTACGCCTTCATCTGCGGCCCCGAAGACATGATGCACGGCGTCTCGAACGCGCTGCAGGAAGCCGGCATGCCGAAGGAGCGCATCCGCATCGAACTGTTCGCGGCCGGCGCCACGAAGGCCGAACGCAAGCCGCGCCCGGTATCGGCGGAGCCGCGCCACCAGACCGACGTCACCGTGGTCATGGACGGCGTCCACGCCAGCTTCACGATGGACAAGGACAAGGAATCGCTGCTCGACGCCGGCCTGCGCGCAGGCATCGACATGCGCTACTCCTGCAAGGGCGGGGTGTGCTCGACCTGCCGCTGCAAGGTGCTGGAAGGGCAGGTCGAGATGGACGTCAACTACGCGCTCGAAGACTACGAAGTGGCGCGCGGGTTCGTGTTGAGCTGCCAGAGTTTTCCGGTGACGGACAAGATTGTTGTCGATTTCGATGTGCATGAATAAGCACCGCTAGCCTTTGCACGTCGTCCCCGCGCAGGCGGGGACCCAAGTTCGTGGAGGTTCGAGAAACTTGGATTCCCGCCTGCGCGGGAATGACGAATCAAACGATAACAATGAGGAGACACCCATGACCTACGAATCCATCCAATTCACCATCCAGAACGGCATCGCCGTCCTCACCCTCAACCGCCCGGATCGCCTGAACAGCTTCACCCAGGCCATGCACGGCGAAGTGCGCGACGCGCTGGATAAACTCCAGGCCGACAAGAGCGCCCGCGTGCTGGTGCTGACCGGCGCCGGGCGCGGCTTCTGCGCCGGCCAGGACCTGAACGACCGCGCGGTCGAGCCGGGCGGGCAGGGCGTGGATCTCGGCGAATCGGTGGAAAAATACTATGCCCCGCTGGTGACGACCCTGCGCACCCTGCCGATGCCCGTGATCTGCGCGGTGAATGGCGTGGCGGCCGGCGCCGGCGCCAACCTGGCGCTGGCCTGCGACATCGTGCTGGCCGCGAAGTCCGCCAGCTTTATCGAAGCCTTCTGCAAGCTGGGCCTGATTCCGGACACCGGCGGCACCTGGGTGCTGCCGCGCCTGATCGGACCGGCGCGCGCCATGGGTCTGGCCCTGCTGGGCGACAAGCTGCCCGCCGAGAAGGCCGAGCAATGGGGCCTGATCTGGCGCTGCGTGCCGGACGAGGCCCTGATGCTGGAAGCGATGGCGATGGCCGAGCATTTCGCGGCCGCGCCGACCAAGGGCCTGGCGTTCACGAAAAAAGCCATGCTGGCCAGCTGGACCAACACCTTGCCGGAACAACTGCAACTGGAAGCCGGCATGATGCGCGAACTGGGCTACAGCCACGACTACCGCGAGGGCGTCAGCGCCTTCATCGAGAAGCGCCAGCCGCACTTTAAAGGAAACTGAGAGGGGAACAAGCGATGGCACAGGCATTGGAAAAGGGCAGCGTCGTCGCCGTGGTCGGCAGCGGCGCCATGGGTTCCGGGATTGCCCAGGTGGCCGCCGCCGCCGGGCACCGGGTGCTGGTGCACGACACGCGGCCGGAAGCAGTGGCAAAGGCGATCGCCGGCATCGGCAAGGCCTATGAAAAACTGGTCGAGAAGGGCCGGATGGGCGGCGCCGAAGCCGATCTCGCGCGCGAACGCCTGCAGCCGGCCGCATCGCTGGCGGAGCTGAAGGACGCGGCGCTGGTCGTCGAAGCCATCGTCGAAGACCTGGACGTCAAGCGCGCCCTGTTCGGCGAACTGGAAGCCATCGTCGGCCCCGACTGCATCCTCGCCACCAACACCTCGTCGATCTCGGTGACGGCCATCGCGGCCCAGCTGAAGCGCCCCGAGCGCCTGGTCGGCATGCACTTCTTTAACCCGGTGCCGCTGATGGCGCTGGTCGAAGTGATCAGCGGCGTCGCCACCGACAAGGGCGTGGCCGACACCGTCTACGCCACCGCCGAAGCCTGGGGCAAGAACCCGGTGCACGCGAAGTCCACGCCGGGCTTCATCGTCAACCGCGTGGCGCGCCCCTACTATGCCGAGGCGCTGCGCCTGCTGCAGGAACAGGCGGCCGATGCGGCCACGCTGGACGCAGTGATGCGCGAAGCGGGCGGTTTCCGCATGGGTCCCTTCGAGCTGATGGACCTGATCGGCCACGACGTCAATTTCTCCGTCACGCAGTCGGTGTTCAAGGCCTATTTCAACGACCCGCGCTTCACGCCTTCGGTCGTGCAGCAGGAACTGGTGAACGCCGGCTTCCTCGGCCGCAAGTCGGGGCGCGGCTTCTACCGCTACGGCGAGGGCATCGCGGCACCCGCGGTCCAGGCCGAGCCCATGGCGGAGCGTCCATCCACCGTGCGCATCACCCACAAGCGCGACGTCGTCGATCCGGTATTCGATCCGCTGAAAACCATCGTCACCGAACGCCTGGGCGCGGCCGGCGTCGCGCTCAGCCATCCGGCGCTGTTCGACGGCACCGATACCAGCGAGGAGCCGGCTTTCCACGTGCATGGCGCCGCCGTCTACCTGAGCGACGGCCGCAGCGCCACGCAGCGCGCGGCGGACGACGGCCACGCCAACACGGTGCTGTTCGACCTCGTGCTGGACCCGGCCAGGGCGACCCGCATCGCGCTGGCGAAGGCCGACCAGTGCAGCGACGAAGCCTGGCGCGGCGCGGTCGGCATGTTCCAGGCTGCCGGCTTCACGGTCACGCGCCTGGACGACGTGCCAGGCATGGCCGTGATGCGCACCGTCGCCATGCTGGCCAACGAGGCGGCCGACGCCGTCAACCAGGGCGTGTGCAGCGCGCGCGCCGTCGACATCGCGATGCAGAAGGGCGTGAACTACCCGCGCGGGCCGCTGGCCTGGGCCGATGCGGTCGGCCTGCGCCACATCGTCGCCGTGCTGCATCACCTGGGCCAGACCTATGGCGAAGACCGCTACCGCGTCTCGCCGCTGCTGCGCCGCAAGCTGGCGGCCAATCCGGAAGGAGCACGATTCCATGCAGTTTGATGCGCAAGCGCTGGCCGAGCTGGCCGGCAGGACAATGTACGAACGCGATCCGGCCAGCCGGCAGCTCGGCATGACCCTGGACGCGATCCGCCCCGGCTACGCGCGCATGAGCATGCGCGTGCGCGGCGACATGCTGAACGGCCACGGCACCTGCCACGGCGGCTACATCTTCATGCTGGCCGACAGCGCCTTCGCTTTCGCCTGCAACTCGCACAACTTCAACACGGTCGGTGCCGGCTGCAGCATCGATTACCTGTCGCCGGGGCGCGAAGGCGAGCTGCTGACGGCCGAAGCGGTGGAGCAGGCGCTGTCCGGCAAGACCGGCGTCTACGACATCGTGGTCACCAATGAGGAAGGGCGCAAGGTGGCGCTCTTCCGCGGCAAATCCCACCGTGTGAACGGCATGGTGGCGGAAGTGGGCAACAATGAGTAAAGGAGCAGGACCATGGTGCAACGCATTCCTCAACCCGGCGACCTCGAACCGATCGAGCGCGCCAGCCGCGACGAGCTGCAGGCCGTGCAGCTCGAGCGCCTGAAGCGGACGCTCAGGCACGCCTACGAGAACGTGGCGCACTACCGCCGTGCCTTCGACGAGAAGGGCGTGCACCCGGACGACCTGAAGACGTTGGCCGACCTGGCGAAATTCCCCTTCACCGACAAGAAGACCCTGCGCGACAACTACCCGTTCGGCCTGTTCGCGGTGCCGCGCGAACAGGTGGTGCGCGTGCACGCATCGTCCGGCACCACCGGCAAGCCGACCGTGGTCGGCTACACCAGGCGCGACATCGACACCTGGGCCGACCTGGTGGCGCGCTCGATCCGCGCGGCCGGCGGCCGTCCGGGCGACATGGTCCACATCGCCTACGGCTACGGCCTGTTCACCGGCGGCCTGGGCGCCCACTACGGCGCCGAGCGCCTGGGCTGCACCGTGGTGCCGATGTCGGGCGGGCAGACCGAGAAGCAGGTCCAGCTGATCCAGGACTTCCAGCCCGCGATCATCATGGTCACGCCCTCGTACATGCTGAACATCGTCGAGGAATTCAAGCGCCAGGGCATCGACCCGGCCACGTCCTCGCTGAAGGTCGGCATCTTCGGCGCCGAGCCCTGGACCGACGCGATGCGCCGCGAGATCGAAGAGAGCGCCGGCATCGACGCGGTCGACATCTACGGCCTGTCCGAAGTGATGGGGCCGGGCGTGGCCAGCGAATGCATCGAGAGCAAGGACGGCCCGGTGATCTGGGAAGACCACTTCTATCCCGAGATCATCGACCCGGAGACGGGAGAAGTGCTGCCGGACGGCGCCGAGGGCGAGCTGGTGTTCACCTCGCTCAGCAAGGAAGCGCTGCCGATCATCCGCTACCGCACGCGCGACCTGACCCGCCTGTTGCCGCCGACCTCGCGTTCGATGCGCCGCATGGGCCGCATCACGGGCCGCTCGGACGACATGCTGATCATCCGCGGCGTGAACGTCTTCCCCAGCCAGGTCGAGGAACAGGTGCTGCAGATGCCGGCGCTGGCGCCGCATTACCAGCTGGTGGTGACGAAGGACGGCCACCTCGACAAGCTGGAAGTGCGCTGCGAGCTGAGGGAGGGGGAATGCCCGCCCGACCGCGTGCAGGCCCTGGCCCAGGAACTGAAACACCGCATCAAGACCTATATCGGCGTGACGACCAGCGTGAACCTGCTGCCTGCGCAAGGCATCGAGCGTTCGCTGACGGGCAAGGCCCGGCGCGTGGTCGACCAGCGTAATCAATAACATCCAGGAGATATTCCAATGACTGACGCATTCATCGTCGACGCCATCCGCACCCCCTTCGGCCGCTTCGGCGGCGCGCTGGCGAACGTGCGGGCCGACGACCTGGCCGCGCTGCCGATCGCGGCGCTGATCGAACGCAACCCCGGCGTGGACTGGGCCAGGGTCGACGACGTCTACTACGGCTGCGCCAACCAGGCCGGCGAGGACAACCGCAACGTGGCGCGCATGGCGGCCCTGCTGGCGGGCCTGCCGCCGAGCGTCCCGGGCAGCACCGTCAACCGCCTGTGCGGCTCGAGCCTGGACGCGGTCGGCCTGGCCGCGCGCGCGATCCGCACCGGCGAAGCGCACCTCGTCATCGCCGGCGGCGTCGAGAGCATGACCCGCGCGCCCTTCGTGATGGGCAAGGCCGACAGCGCCTTCTCGCGCACGGCGAAGATCGAAGACACCACCATCGGCTGGCGCTTCGTGAACCCGAAGATGAAGGCGGAATATGGCATCGACTCGATGCCGGAGACGGCCGAGAACGTGGCGCGCGAATTCGACATCAGCCGCGCCGACCAGGATGCCTTCGCGCTGCGCAGCCAGCAGCGCTGGGCCGCCGCGCAGGCCGCCGGCGTCTTCAAGGAGGAAATCGTGCCGGTGACCCTGCACGGCAAGAAAGGCGAGTCGCGCGTGTTCGACACCGACGAGCACCCGCGCCCGGACGTCAGCCTTGAAGCGCTGGCCAAGCTGAAGGGTGTGGTCACGCCGGACGGTTCGGTCACCGCGGGTAACGCGTCCGGCGTGAACGACGGCGCCTGCGCGCTGCTGCTGGCCTCGAGCGCCGCGCTTGACCAGTACAAGCTGACCCCGCGCGCGCGCGTGGTGGGCATGACGACGGTCGGCCTGGAGCCGCGCATCATGGGCTTCGGCCCGGCGCCGGCCACCAGGAAGCTGCTGCAGATGACCGGTTTGACGATCGAGCAGATGGACGTGATCGAACTGAACGAAGCCTTCGCCGCACAGGGCCTGGCGGTGCTGCGCGACCTCGGCCTGCGCGACGACGACCCGCGCGTGAATCCGAACGGCGGCGCGATCGCCCTCGGCCACCCGCTCGGCGCGTCCGGCGCGCGCCTGGTGACGGCGGCCGTGAACCAGCTGCACCGCACGGGCGGGCGCTATGCGCTGTGCACGATGTGCATCGGCGTGGGCCAGGGTATCGCCCTGATCGTCGAGCGGGTCTGACATGCCGGTCTACGAAATCGACGGCATCCGCCCGGTGGTGCACCCGACCGCCTACGTGCACCCGACCGCGGTGCTGATCGGCGACGTGATCGTCGGTCCGCGCTGCTACGTCGGCCCGCTGGCCTCGCTGCGCGGCGACTTCGGCCGCCTGGTCCTGGAAGAGGGCGCGAACGTGCAGGACACCTGCGTGATGCACGGCTTCCCGGAAGACGACACCGTGGTCGAGGTGGACGGCCACATCGGCCACGGCGCCGTGCTGCACGGCTGCCGGGTCGGGCGCAATGCCATGGTCGGCATGAATGCGGTGGTGATGGACAAGGCCGTGGTGGGCGCGGAATCGATCATCGGCGCCGCGGCCTTCGTGAAGGCCGGCATGGCGATCCCGCCGCGCAGCCTGGTGCTGGGCGCGCCCGCGCGCGTGATGCGCGAGGTCACGGACGAGGAGCTCGCGTGGAAGAGTTATGGGACGCGGCAGTACCACGACCTGGCGGTGCGGTCGATGAAGTCCTTGCGCGAGGTGGAGGCCTTTACGGAGGTCGAGCCGGGGCGGGGGCGGATGGTGTTTGATGAGCCGCACAGGCCGAAAAAGTAGGCGCGAGTATTCGTAGAAACTTGGATTCCCGCCTGCGCGGGAATGACGGTTTTACGGCCACGTACCTCCGAACGTCATTCCCGCGAAGGCGGGAATCCAAGTCAAGAGCAACAGAATTCGAAAACACTGACGTTAGACCAAACTGACCGAAGGAGACAGAACAAATGACCCCGTCAACCCTGCAAAGCTACATCGCCGGCCGCTGGCAAGGACAGCAAGCCCACCAGGCCCTGCACAGCGCCCTGGACAACCAGCTGATCTACCACACCCATGCCGAAAAAATCGACTTCGACGAAGCCCTGACCTACGCCCGCAAGCAAGGCGTGCGCGAGCTGATGGCGCTGGATTTCCAGAAGCGCGCCCAGCGCCTGAAGGCCCTGGCGCTGTACCTCATGGAGCGCAAGGAAGAGCTGTACGAGATCTCGCACCTGACCGGCGCCACCCGGCCGGACAGCTGGGTCGACGTCGAAGGCGGCATCGGCACCCTGTTCGCCTATGCCAGCATGGGCTCGCGCGAGCTGCCGTCCTCGAACGTGCTGCATGAAGGACCCACCATGGCGCTGGGCAAGCGCGGCGGCTTTGCCGGCACCCACATCCTGGTGCCGCGCGGCGGCGTGGCCGTGCACATCAACGCCTTCAACTTCCCGATCTGGGGCCTGCTCGAGAAATTCGCGCCCAGCTTCCTGGCCGCCATGCCCTGTATCGCCAAGCCGGCCACCGCCACCAGCTACCTGACCCATGCCGTCGTCAAGATGATGATGGAATCCGGCCTGGTGCCGGAGGGCAGCCTGCAGCTGGTGATCGGCAGCACCGGCGACCTGCTGGACCGCCTGACCGGCTTCGACGCCGTCACCTTTACCGGTTCGGCCGACACCGCCGCCAAGCTGCGCGCCAACGCCAACCTGATCCGCGAAGCCGTGCCCTTCACGGCGGAAGCCGACTCGCTCAACTGCGCGATCCTGGCGCCGGACGTGACCCCGGACGACGAGGAATTCGACCTGTTCGTGAAGGAAGTCGCGCGCGAGATGACCGGCAAGGCCGGCCAGAAGTGCACGGCGATCCGCCGCGTCATCGTGCCCGAACAGCACGTCGACGCCGTCGGTGAGCGCCTGCGCGCGCGTCTCTCCAAGATCGTGGTCGGCAACCCGAAGGTCGAGGGCGTGCGCATGGGCGCGCTGGCCTCGATGGACCAGCACCGCGACGTGTCCGAACGTGTCGAGATGCTCGCGCGCGGCAACGAAGTCCTGTTCAGCGCCCGCGACGGCTTCAAACCGGTGGGTGAAGGTTGCGGCAACGGCGCCTTCTTCTCGCCGACCCTGATCCTGTGCCGCAACGGCATGGGCAACGATGCGGTGCACGACGTCGAGGCCTTCGGCCCGGTCAGCACCATGATGACTTACCGCGACATCGACGAAGCCCTGATTCTCGCCGCGCGCGGCAGGGGCAGCCTGGTGACCACCCTGGTGACGAAGGATCCTGCGATCGCCGCGCACGCGGTGCCGGTGGCCGCGGCTTCGCACGGCCGCGTGCACATCCTCGACCGCGTCGCCAGCGTGGACTCGACCGGCCACGGCTCGCCGCTGCCGCAGCTGAAGCACGGCGGTCCGGGACGCGCCGGCGGCGGCGAAGAGCTGGGCGGCATCCGCGCCGTGAAGCACTTCCTGCAGCGCGCCGCGGTGCAGGGTTCGCCGACCATGCTGGCGGCGGTGACCGGCGAGTACGTGCGCGGCGCCGAAGTGAAGGAAAGCGAGGTCCACCCGTTCCGCCGCTGGTTCGAAGACCTGGAAATCGGCCACTCGCTGCTGACCCACCGCCGCACCGTGAGCGAGGCGGACATCGTCAACTTCGGGGGAGTGTCCGGCGACTACTTCTACATGCACTTCGACGAGATCGCGGCCAGGGACACCCAGTTCGGCAAGCGCATCGCCCACGGCTACTTCGTGCTGTCGGCGGCGGCCGGCCTGTTCGTGTCGCCGGCGCCGGGCCCGGTGCTGGCCAACTACGGCCTGGACAACCTGCGCTTCGTGGCGCCGGTGGCGATCGGCGACACCATCCGCGCGCGCCTCACCTGCAAGCGTAAGGTCGACCGCAACCGCACCGACGAGCAGGGACGCGGGCAGGGCGTGGTGGCGTGGGATGTGCAGGTCACCAACCAGAACGATGAGCTGGTGGCGAGCTATGACATCCTGACGCTGGTGCAGAAGCGGGGCTGACCATACCGTCGTTCCCGCGAAAGCGGGAACCCATGCTGCAACGGGACCCGATACGTCGGAAGCAGGCTGGTATTTTGGATGTCCTGACTTCGGGAGCTCAGCATGGATCCCCGCCTCCGCGGGGATGACGTTTACCGGCTAACTATTCAAATAAGCCAGCCGCTTCCCACCCGACCCCTCGTCCGGTTCGAACAAGACGAGCTCCTTCATCACCCGCGTCAGCCCCACATACAGGTGGCGCACCTCATTGGTCGCATCGCGGCTGCGCATGAATTCGTCCTGCGCCAGGAAGGGCATCAGCACATACGGCCATTCGCGCCCCTTGGCGGCCTGGATGGTCGTGACCCGCACCAGGCTGCGCCGGGTGCCGATGCTGTTCGCATTCTTCGACTTGCGCACCAGCGCGACATCGTTCTCCATCCGGACCAGCGTGGCCAGGAATTCCGCTGCCGGCACCTGGCCGTGGCTTGCGGCAAAGCGCAGGAAGGCGTCGATCGAGCGGCGCGCCGAGGCGACCCGGTCGCGGCTGACGAAGGCGCGGCTGGTGGCGTCGTGCAGGTCGACTTCGTTGCGCAACATGGCCAGCAGTTCGCAGGCGGTCGCAGAGCCGCCCAGGGACGCCATGCGGGCGATCACGGGCCGGATCAGGTTCTTCGACTGGCGCGCCTGCGGGCTGTCGAACTCGGTCTCGCGCAGCAGGGCGCCGTCGAAGAAGCTCTTCAGCACTTCCGGCGTGCGCTTCACCTCGTCCTGCGCATAGCCCAGCACCGACCGGCGTTCGGCCCACTCCAGCTTCCAGTGCTTCGGGTCGCGCGTGAGATAGAAGTAGCGCGACAGCGCCAGCACCATCTGCACGCAGGTGTCGGCATGGCCGCGCAGCGATGAATAATCGTTGCTGACGTAGTGCAGGATCCCGCGCAGCAGCAGGATCTCCGGCAGCAGCAGGAAGGTCTCGAAGCCGTCGCACTTGTACGGGATCTTCGCCTCCATCAGCGCGGTCTCGATCTCGATGCTCTGGTCGACGTCGCGCAGCACGACGGCGAAATCGCGGTTGGTGGGCTTGGGCCGGCCCTTCTGCAGGGCGGTGCGGATGGTGTCGGCCACCAGTTGCGCGCAGGCGCCCGGCTGCGACGGGTCGTATGCCACGCGGCGCACGATGGTGTCGCGGTCCGGGCGGCCTTCGCAGCCGTTGCGGGTCAGGCCGTCGGCAAGCTGCGCGGGGGCCTGGCCGAAGCGGTAGGACATCCCCAGCGGGAAGCGCTTGCCGTCCGCGCGGTAGGCGTCCGCGAAGCGCTGGCCGGAGAAGACGGGGTCGGCGCCGCGGTCGCGGTTGATGGTCTGGTCCTTGTCGCCGGCCACCACCAGGCGCGCGCCGCGCCGCAGCCGCGCCAGCAGGTCGAATTCGGCGGCGTTCACGTCATGCCATTCGTCGACCAGGTACAGGGACCAGCGGCGCAGTTCCTGGGCCAGCGACGGCTGGCGCTGCAGCAGGTAGACCAGGTCGGCGACCGCGTCGTTCGGGCCCTGCCAGCGGAATTCTTCGGGGTAGGGATGGCGCTGCGCTTCGTACTCGCGGATGATGTCGGCCACCGGATCGGGCTGGCCGGCCAGGTCGCCGTCGCCGCTTTCGTCGTAGTCGGCATCGTCATCGTCGTTCGCGTCGTCATCGTGCGACTCGCTGTCCTTCGGCGCGAACTCGCCGGTCTCGAGCGCGGCCTTCAACTGGGCCAGGCGGCGCGCGATGTCGTCCAGGTGCTGGTTGTTCTCGTCGAGGCCGAAATTGAAGTCGCTGCGGATGCCCTGTTCCTGGTAGCGTTGCCAGACGCGGTCGGCGGCGGCGACCAGTTCGCCGCGGATGCCTTCGACGTCCTGGTGGACGACCGGGCGGCTGATGCGGCCCCGTTCCGCCAGGTCCTCGATCAGCTGGCGCGCGAAGTCTTCGACCGTCATCACATGGACGCCGCTGTCCTCCGCCACTTCTTCCTTCAGCTTTTCATGGAAGCGCAGGCGCGCGCCGCGCGAGAAGCACAGGGCCAGGATGGCGCGCCCGGACAGCCCGTCGGCACAGGCCTGGCGCGCTTCCATCGCCAGCGTGGTGGTCTTGCCGGCGCCTGCCACGGCATCGATCAGCTTGACCTTGTTGGGGGACTGCAGGATGGCGGTTTGCTGGCTGTTCGGTTGCGTGGACATGCGTGGTGCTTTCGGCTTTTTGGCTACTATACACTGTCGTTTGTCCAAAACCTTCAACAAGGAGCGCCCATGAGGCTAGACCTGAGCAGTATTCCGGTACTGACCGGCACCGGTTATCCCGAACCCTTCGCCGAAGCCGTCAACGGGCGCAGCCGGCAGGCGCTGGGGGACGCCGGCGGCATCACCCAGTTCGGCGTCAACCTGACGGAACTGCAGCCGGGCGCCGCCTCGTCGCAGCGCCACTGGCACTCGCACGAGGACGAGTTCGTGATGGTCGTATCCGGCGAGGTCACGCTCATCACCGACGAAGGCGAGACCCTGATGCGTGCCGGCGACTGCGCCGCCTTCCCGGCGGGCCGGCCGAACGGCCATCACCTGGTGAACCGCGGCTGGGGCACGGCGCTGTTCCTGGCGGTCGGTTCGCGCTTCAAGGAAGACAAGGCGAGCTACCCCGACATCGACCTGCTGTACGACGGCAGCACCGACAGCTATACGCACCGCGACGGCACGCCGTATCCGAAACGGGCGGCGCAGGCACATGCGGGCGCGCATGGCGACGGCGCGGAGCCGGCGCCGCCGGTCCCGGTCGAGACCGAGACGCTGGAACCGCGCGTCTACCGCGCCGACCACGGCGAGCAGGATGGCGTCGTCAGTCCGGACGAACCTCGATAGCGAACAGCTCCTCCACCGTCACTCCCAGTACCTTCGCCAGCTTGAGCGCGAGGATGGTGGAGGGCACCATGTGCCCGGCCTCGATCGCGTTCACGGACTTGCGGGTGACGCCGGCGCGCTCGGCCAGTTCGGCCTGCGTGAGGTCGAGGCGGGCGCGCTGGATCTTCATCGTGGTGCTCAGGTGCTCGGCCATTAGCGGTCGTACCAGAGCAGGCTGGCCAGCACGGTCGCGGCGCCGAGGGTGACGGCGCCGGCCGCCATCAGCGCGACGCCATGTTGGGTGCCGCTCCAGCCCAGGCCCAGGGCGAGCACCGGCTGCAGGCCCAGCACTGCGAAGAATCCGTTGCGCCACGCGCGCGACAGGCTGGCCTGGCGCAGTTCGTCCTTGCGCACGGCCTCCAGCGCGCGGGCGTCCACCTTCCGCTGCATGCGGTGCAGGGCCGCCACCGCGATGACGAGGATCAGCGGCAGCACTTTCCACAAGGCGCCGCCGGCCTGCGCCGCAGCGCCCTCGCCAAGACCCAGCAGGGCCGCGACGCCCAATAGCAGCAACAGCCCCAGCGCCACCAGCAACTGGCGGTGCGAAGTGCGTGCGGCGGTGTCGATCGAAGTCGCCTGCTCGGCCATTTCCTGCTCCTGATGAGTTATGGAAATTCCAGTGTAACCTTGAATTCTCAAAAAGTCACCGATAAGTTACACGTAGTCCTTCCTGCGACAGCACGGCGAGCAAGTCTTCGTAGTCGAGCACGGCGGTGACATCGGTCTCCAGCGGATGGGAGTGGGTCGTGGTGACGACGACGCTGGCCATGCCGGCCGTGCGCGCGGACTCGAGCCCGGCCAGCGTATCCTCGAACACCAGGCAGTCGGCCGGCGCCACGCCCAGCCTGCGCGCGCCCAGCAGGAAGGGATCGGGAGCCGGCTTGCCGCGTTCGACGTCTTCGGCGGCGACCAGCACCTCCGGGATCGGCAGGCCGGCGGCGGCGATGCGCGCTTCGGCCAGCAGGCGCGGCGCCGAGGTGACGATGGCCCAGCGCCCGCGCGGCAGGCCGGCCAGGAAATCGGCGCAGCCCTTGATGGCCTCGATGCCGGCCACGTCCTCGATCTCGGCGCGCGTGATGAAGGCGGCTTCGCGCACCGGATCCACGCCCGGCAGCGCCAAGCCGCGGATGGTTTCCTCGGTGCGCTTGCCGTGGATGGTCGGCAGGAAGGCTTCGACGTCCAGCCCGTGGCCTTTGGCCCACTGGCCCCAGACCCGCTCGGCGGCCTTGATCGAGGTGAGGATGGTGCCGTCCATGTCGAACAGGAAGGCGGCGAAGGCGCGCTGGGGCAGGTCGGTCGGGGGAGTCTGGGTCACTGATGGTGTTCCTGTGGATGGCGCGGCTAATACAGCCGGCCGGAGTTCACTTTGCGCTCGTAGCGGTCGTGCACGTGCTGGCTGATGAAGGAGGACAGGCCGCGCCCGGCCTTCGCCAGCTCCTGCATTTTGGCGATGTTGGCGGCGCCGGCGCTGTCCTCGGTGTAGAGGTAGCGGTCGCCGTTCCTGAACTGGACGATGATCTGGCCGGCGTCGATGTCGTAGGCCACCACGCCCGATTCGCCGCCCAGGTTCTTGTAGCGATGCATGTCATTCCCCGCGATGCCTACTCACGGAGAATTCTACGTAGGGTGGGCACGCCGTGCCCACGCGTTACGTTCAGTCAGCCAGTTGCCCGCGCACGCGCCCGATGGCCTTGCGCACCTGGTTCGGCGCGGTACCGCCGACGTGGTCGCGCGCTGCCACGGAGCCTTCCAGCGTCAGCACGGCAAACACGTCCTGCTCGATCAGCGGCGAAAACTCCTTCAGGCGGTCCAGCGCCATCTCGGACAGGTCGCAACCGGCGTCGTCGCAGGCGCGCACGGCATGCGCGACGGCTTCGTGGGCGTCGCGGAAGGGCAGGCCCTTCTTGACCAGGTAGTCGGCCAGGTCGGTCGCGGTGGCATAGCCCTGCAGGGCGGCGGCGCGCATGTTCTCGGCCTTCACGGTGATGCCCGAGGCCATGTCGGTGAAGATGCGCAGAGTATCGAGCACGGTATCGACGGTGTCGAACAGCGGCTCCTTGTCTTCCTGGTTGTCCTTGTTGTAGGCCAGCGGCTGGCCCTTCATCAGGGTCAGCAGGCCCATCAGGTGGCCGTAGACGCGGCCGGTCTTGCCGCGCGCCAGTTCCGGCACGTCCGGGTTCTTCTTCTGCGGCATGATCGACGAGCCGGTGCAGAAGCGGTCGGCGATGTCGATGAAGCCGACGCGCGGGCTCATCCAGGTCACCAGCTCTTCCGACATGCGTGAGATGTGCATCATCAATACCGATGCGGCTGCCGTGAACTCGATCGCGAAATCGCGATCAGACACAGCATCGAGCGAGTTGTGGCACACGTCCTCGAAGCCCAGGGTCGTGGCCACGCGCAGGCGGTCGATCGGGAAGGTGGTGCCCGCCAGGGCGGCGGCACCCAGCGGCAGGCGGTTCACGCGGCGGCGCGTGTCCTGCATGCGCTCGGCGTCGCGGCCGAACATCTCGACATAGGCCAGCAGGTGATGCCCGAAGGTCACCGGCTGCGCCACCTGCAGGTGGGTAAAGCCTGGCATGATGGTGTCGGCGTGACGCTCCGCCAGGTCGGTCAGGGCGCCGCGCAGTCCCTTCAGCAGGGCGACGATGTCGTCGATGGCGGCGCGCATGTACAGGCGGATGTCGGTGGCCACCTGGTCGTTGCGCGAGCGGCCGGTGTGCAGGCGTTTGCCGGCGTCGCCGACCAGTTCGGTCAGGCGCTTCTCGATGTTCAGGTGCACGTCCTCCAGGTCGAGCAGCCACTCGAACTGGCCGGCTTCGATCTCGCTGCGGATCTGGGCCATGCCGCGCTCGATGTCGGCGCGGTCCTGGGCGCTGATGATGCCCTGGGCGGCCAGCATCTCGGCGTGGGCCAGCGAGCCCTGGATGTCGAACAGGGCCAGGCGCTTGTCGAAGAACACCGAGGCGGTATAGCGCTTGACGAGGTCGGAGACAGGTTCGGAGAAGCGGGCCGACCAGGCTTCCGCTTTTTTGGACAGTTGTGCGGTCATGATGGAGGAGGGGTGTGGGAGTTCCTTGGATCCCTGATTATAAACTGTGCACCGCAAGGCTTCTCCAAAGATGACTTTAGGAAAGAAATGCGGGATGATGTGCCTGTTAATTTGATAAGGAGACAGGCATGAAGCGTTCGACATTGGTTCTGGTGGCGATAGCGGTGGCCATCGGCGGCATTTACAGCGCCAGGGCGCAGACGACGGCCAGCCCGGCGGCCCCTGCGGCGCCGGCAGCGGTGGCGGCACCGGCTGCGCCTGCAGCGCCCGCTGCCGCGGCTGCACCTGCCTCCAGCTACCAGGCCCGTCCCGCCGACGTCCAGAGCGTCGACGGCATCGTCGCCGCGCTGTACGACGTGATCTCCGGTCCGGCCGGCAAGCCGCGCGACTGGGACCGCATGCGTTCGCTGTTCGCGCCGGAAGGGCGCCTGATGGCGGTCGGTGCGCGTCCCGACGGCAGCTTCGTCCTGCGCGGCATGGGCGTCGAGGATTACATCGGGCGCAATACCAAGGCGTTCGCCACGATGGGCTTTTTCGAGCGCGAAGCGGCGCGCACGAGCGAGACCTTCGGGCAGATCGTGCACGTGTTCAGCACCTACGAATCGCGCCACGCGGCCGGCGATGCCAAGCCTTTCCAGCGCGGCATCAACAGCATCCAGCTCTACAACGACGGCAAGCGCTGGTGGATCGTGAACGTGCTGTGGCGTGCCGAGGATGAGCGCCTGCCTCTGCCGGAACGCTACCTGAGCAGTCACTGAGCAGTCACTGAGCAGTCACCGGGACGGCGGGCGGCGCACGATTGGCGTAATCGACCCTGGCGCCATGATCGGCGCTAGAATTGGTTTTTTTACCAGATTTGACGAGCTGCGCCGCCTATGATTCCGACCACCAACGACTCCAGTTTCCAGGTCAGCACCGATCGCACAACCCTGGACGTCCCGATGATTTATCGCTACCTCAGCGAAAACTCTACCTGGGCCGTCGGCATCTCGCGCCCCGTGGTCGAGAGCGCGATCGAAAACTCGCTGTGCTTCGGCGGCTACCTCGATGGCCGCCAGGTCGCCTTCGCGCGCGTGGTCACCGACTACGCCACGTTCGCCCATCTGTGCGATGTCTTCGTCATTCCCGAGTACCGCGGGCGCGGCTATGCCAAGCAGCTGCTGCGCATCGTCATGGCCCATCCGAGCCTGCAGGGATTGCGCCGCTTCACGCTGAATACCACCGACTCGCACAGCCTGTACGCCAAGTTCGGATTCACGGCGCCGCAGAGTCCCGAGACCATCATGGAGCGTTACTCCCCGAACATTTATTTGACCTGACTCGGCTCAACACGGCGCCGGTCCTCTGCAATCAGGCTTACGATTGTTCCATCGGTCAAGATTGCAAGAGGAGCCCATGTTGCGGATTGCACTACGTGTCGTCCTTGTCCTGCTGGCGCTCGCCAGCGCCCAGTTCGCCTCGGGTGAGGAGGCGAGCACCACGGCTCCCAATGCGCCGCCCAAGGGATCGCTGGTCATCATCGGCGGCAACCTCCGCCCCGCTAACGCCCCGGTCTGGGAACGCGTATTGCAACTGGCCGGCGGCAAGGATGCGCGCATCGCCGTGTTCGCCTCCGCATCGGGCTATCCCGAAAAATCCGGCAAGAGCCTGGTCGACCGCCTCAACAGCTATGGCGCGAAAGCCTTTTTCGTGCCGGTAGCCGTGAAGCTGGTCGGCAGCGATTACCATGCCGCCGCCGACGATCCCAAGCTGGCCGAGCTGGTGCGCTCCGCCGGCGGCGCCTTCTTCGCCGGCGGCGACCAGAGCCGCATCACCAGCGCGCTGCGCCACGAGGACGGCAGCAACACCCGCGTGCTCGATGCCTTGTGGGACATGTACCGGCGCGGCGGCGTGATCGCCGGCACCAGCGCCGGCGCCGCCATCATGAGCAGCACCATGTTCGGCCGCCCGCGCACCGTGCTGGCCACGCTCAAGCTGGGCGTCGAGGACGGCAAGGAAATCACCGACGGCCTGGGCTTCATCGGCGACGACGTCTTCGTCGACCAGCACCTGCTGGTGCGCGGCCGCTTCGCGCGCATGCTGCCGGCGATGCTGGCCAAGGGCTACAAGCTGGGCCTGGGCGTCGACGAGGATACCGCCATGGTGGTCCTGCCCAACCGCGACGTCGAGGTGATCGGCTACAAGGGCGCGCTGGTGCTCGACCTGGCCAACGCCAGCGCGCATGAGGGCGCCTTCAACGTCAGCAATGTGCGCGTCAGCTACCTCGACAACGGCGACCGCTTCAACATCGCCACCCGCGAATTCACACCGTCGGAGCAAAAAGCCGACGGCAGGCTGGATCCCTCGCGCCCGTATTACCGCGAACCCCTGTTCACGGCCGACATCCTCGGCAATACCACGGTCGTCGACCTGATGAGCAAGCTGATCGACAGCGACCAGCCGGAAGCCATCGGCATCACGCTCGGCAGCCCGAACGGCGTGCAGCCCGACCTCGGCTTCGAATTCCGCTTCACCCGTGCCTCCGACAGCGTCGGCTACGAGTCGGCCTCGCTCGACTCCTACTCGATCTACAACGTGCGCCTGGATATCCGTCCGATCCTGATCCGGCGGCCGATTTATCAGTACAAGCAGCCTTGAGTCGCTTCGGCGGCAATCGTACATCTTTAGCAGGTGATACTGCGCCTCGAGTACTCAGCTAGGCGCCTGAGCAGACGCCTAAAATTTGCCATCAATAACAGCGGTTGATGAGCAGATAGATGCCATTAGTCCGCTGTGGGCAGGTGCGCCGCAACTGTAGCTCTTAACCTTTCAGCGAAGTTGTATAAGTCATCGATTTCATTAAGTGAAAATCGTTCTTCGGTCTTTTCGGCGTCGAAAATACCGACAGCTAACTTTTCAGTATTGTTAAATCGAAGACGGCATACAGGTTTTCGATTGTTATCGTCGAGAAGAATGGCACAATAGCTGAGATTGTCCCGCATTACGATTCTTCGTGGGCTCACTACGTCACGTAAAATCGATCTTACGATATGTAATCCTTCGATCTCTTCAGGGGTAGTGACGATTGTAGCTTCGTCGTCAGGACGAAGAACAATTGGCGGGGCCTCTGCCACAAGAGGTAATTCTGCAGCCATTGCACCCTTAAGCCTTGTATTGATCCGCTCATTGAGAAGTTGTTCGAAGGCACGTTTTGTAATCTGGGTGAACTGATCTTTCAGCGCGGGAGTGAAGCGCCGACCTACTAACAGATCAGATGACAGCGTGCGGACAAATTCTTCGGGGGGTTCTGTTACCCATGAGTCGAGACGTTCCTGGATTACGCGGGTGTATTTCAGATCACTTGCAGTTGTCAGGATTGTGTCTACGTTAAAAGCCGACTTTGCAAATTTTTTGAGTTCATCGACGTCGCGCTCCTTGAAGTTCAAAATATCGAACTCGAAAAACGCAGTGCTATCCATCTTGTTGGGTTGCTCAAGATCAGTGAAGAACTTATAGACTAAACCATTGGTCAGGACACCGAAGCGGGCTGAAGTAACGTGGAAGTAGCGGAACAACTGGCTAGCATGGTTAATGTTCAGATCAGCACCGCATTTTTTGCATTCAAACAGCATGATAGGCTGGCCGCCGAGCAGGATGGCGTAGTCAACCTTCTCGCCTTTTTTGGTACCAATGTCGGCAACCAGTTCGGGTGTTACCTCAGTCGGATCAAAGACGTTGTAGCCCAGTATTTGAATGAACGGCATAACCATTGCATTCTTTGTTGCTTCTTCTGTTTGAATCAGAGACTTGGTTGTGTTGATGCGGGTAGCCAAGCCTTTAAGTTGGTCGATCAGGTCCATCTTGTTATGCCTCCTCTTATGGTGCATAAAAGTTGTTCGATTTCGAGAGTTCCCCAGAGAGCCAATCTATATTGCACAGTTTTCAATATTTTTTCAACAAGAAACGTGGCCGGCCATTTCTCAGTGTGTAGCTTGTCCGGTCGCTTAACATCCAACCAAGTCGGTAAAGGAAAAACTATGGGGAAGCTGTGCCAATGATTCTTAGAAGTCTTTTAATACTACAATTGCAGTCTTTATTGGGAAGGACTGTCCTATGACGCGAATTAGCGCTGCCTTGCTTGTAGCTGCACTCTTGTTTAGCAATGCTTTGGCGCAAACGACAGCCGCTCCCGCCACGGTCCGCCTCGACTACACCCACTCCGGCAACGCCCTCTCCGAGCAATACGCCATCGAGCGCGTGCTGATCGAGCCGCTGCCCTGGCCGGGGGACATGAGCCAGCCCTTCGACAACACGAACCGCGGCAATAACCGCCTGGAAGTGGCGGATGCGAAGACCGGCGACCTGCTGTACTCGCGCGATTTTTCCACCGTCTTCGGCGAGTGGAAGACCACCGAAGAGGCGAACAAGCTCAGCCGGGGATTCCACGAGTCGGTGCGCTTTCCGAAGCCGGACCGTCCGGTGCGCGTGCGCATCCTGAAGCGCGACGAACGCAATGAATTCTCGGTGGCGTGGAGCGTCGAGGTCGACACCAACGCCCAGGAGGTCGTGCGCAGCCAGCCGCCGGCGCCGGCCAGGCCGATCCCGATCAAGGTCAGCGGGCCGTCGCCGCGCAAGGTCGACCTGCTGATCCTCGGCGACGGCTACACCGCGCAGGACATGAAGAAATTCGAGCAGGATGCGCGCCGCCTGTCGGCCCACCTGTTCGAGGTGTCGCCGTTCAAGGAGCGGGCCAACGATTTCAATGTCTGGGCGATGGCGGTGCCGACCCAGGAGTCGGGCATCAGCCGGCCCTCGACCGGCGTGCACCACGCCTCGGCGCTGGGAACGCGCTATGACATTTTCGGCAGCGAACGCTATGTGCTGACCCTCGACAACCGCGCGCTGCGCGACATCGCCCAGTACGCGCCCTACGAATTCATCGAGATCCTGGTCAACAACGACACCTATGGCGGCGGCGGGATCTTCGGGCAGTTCAGCACGGCGGCGGCCAGCAACGACTGGGCCAATTACCTGTTCGTGCATGAGTTCGGCCACCATTTCGCCGGTCTCGCCGACGAGTACTACACCTCGCCGGTCGCTTACCAGTCGAGCGGCGCGCGCATGGAGCCATGGGAGCCGAACGTGACCGCGCTGCGCGATCCGTCCAGGCTGAAATGGAAGCGGCACGTGCATGCGGGCACGCCGCTGCCGACGCCGTGGCCGAAGGCGGAATACGAGGAATATTCGCGCGCTTACCAGAAGCGGCGCGCGGCGCTGCGGGCGGCGAACCGCCCGGAGTCGGAGATGAGCGCCCTGTTCAGGGAAGACCTGGCGCATTCGAATGCGCTGTTTTCGAAGGCGCAGTACCGCAACGCGATCGGCGCTTTCGAGGGCGCCAACTACGAGGCCAGCGGCTACTACCGGCCAGCCATGCAGTGCATCATGTTCGACCGCAGCGAGCAGTTCTGCCCCGTATGCCAGGACGGGATCAGCGAGATTATCGACCTCTACGCGCGCCCGGCGAAATAAGTGTTCAGGCGGCATCGCGCCATAGGGTGCGGTGCCGAACAGATCGAGGGGACGCCCCCTCCTATTCTCGCTGCATACCTATAGCAACGGGAATCATCATGAACAAACTCCTCGCCCCCCTCATTGCCGGCCTGCTGGCAGTCTCCGCCCAGGCCCAGACGCAAACTCCTACGCAAGCCCAGGCCAAGCCCCAGCCGCGCGAACAGGCCGGCAGCAGCGCCAATACGGCCCCGATCGGGCAGGCGGTGTCCGGCCATAACTCCACCGCCGCCGGCGTGTCGGGCACGGGCCTGCACACCGACGGCAGCGCGACCACCGGCAGCGCGCACGGCGCCATCGGCGAACAGGCTGCCGGCGTCAACAGCGCGGGCCAGGTCACCAGCAAGAGCACGGCCGTGGTCGGTGTTGCGCCGGAGAAGGCCGACAGCGTGAATGCCCAGGCCACCAATACCACGGCCCCGGACAGCACCGCGGCGGATGCGAAGGCGACCGGCGGCCGCGGCAAGGCCGGCACCAAGGCCGAGCGCGAAGTCCGCAAGGCGAACACGGCCAGGGTGAAGGAACCGGTTGGCGCGCGCCTGAAGACAGAGCATTCCGCCAGGGAAGGGCTCGAGAAACGTGCCGAGGCCAAGGAGAAATCGAAGCGCAAAACCGCCGATCGTGCCGCGGGCGGCGATACCGAAAACCGCTGAAAAATTCTGTCACAACTTTCACAACACATCCTCGGGCTACGTGCGCTGGCGAACAGAGTCAATACAGCCTGAGGCCTATTCTGGCAGCTCGAATTAATAAAAAGCTATCGGCGCTGCCTCAGCGTCTCACCATATACGGAATAGGAGAATGACCATGAATAAACTGCTCGCCACCCTGATCGCCGGCCTGTTCGCCACCTCGGTGTATGCCCAGACCCAGGCCCAGAGCACCAGCTCGACCGGCGCTCCGGCCACCACCGCCACCAGCCAGACCCCGGCCACCAGCAGCGGCATGACCCCGGCTCCCGGCACCACCGTCGTCGGCACCACCCAGGCCAGCGGCACCTCGGGCATGACCGGCGCCACCGCCGCCTCGACCGGCAACGCCGATGCCGACAAGGACATCGCCAAGGCCAACGAGAAGGAAGCCAAGGAAGTCGCCAAGCAGGACGAGAAGATCTCGAAGGCCACCAACAAGGCCTCCGAGAAGAAGTCCAAGGCTCAGGCAAAGGCCGACAAGAAAATCGCTGACGCCAACGAAAAAGTGGCGAAGGCCGATCCGGAAGACAAGGCCAAGGCCTCCGCCAAGGCCGAGAAGAAGATCGCCGACGCCCAGTACGACGCCAACAAGACCATGATCAAGGCCGACGAGAAGGCCCAGAAGAAGATCGTGGACGCCAACGCCGACAAGGCCAAGGCACATGCCAAGGCCAACGAGAAGAAGGCCGAAGCGGCTGCTGAAGCGCACAAGGACGCTGCGAAGTAATTCCCTTCCTATCCCTGCCTGGACACAAGTCCGGGCGGCGTGACCCGGCGCCGTCGCACCCGCGACGGCGCTTTTCCGTTTACGCGGCATTTCACAATTGTCCGTATATCAAGCGGACTGACTTTTGCTCGCTCATGGGCGAAATTACGGTGTTTTATTGATATATGGCATTGATTTTTATCAAATTACATTGATGTCGTTGTTTTTTATGACATTACAAAACCGTAATGTTGTACATATTGCGAGCTCATCAGTTGTCTCGTAGACTGGATTTTTAACATTTCAGTCGCCGGTCCAACAGGAGGAGTCGTATCGTGTTGCGTTCCCCAGCTTGGCATTACCGCATTTCCCTTCTTCTGTCCCGTTCGCGCGCGCACGTTCCGCTGCCGCCGCGCTAGTTCCCCGTTATTCACCGATTCGCGTCCGTTTGCGACCACGCAGGCGGATTTGCAAGGCATTCGAGCGCCAGGCTGACGCACGCCTGTACTTCCGCCTGTCGCTTGGATAGACCGTCACGGCCAGGGCCAACAGCCCTGGCTGGAAGGTCGGAGACCGTCCCAACAGGGGCGACATTATTTCAATAAGAAAGAAACGGAGAAAAAATGCAATTCAGCCGCAAACTCAGCCTGCTCGCCGCAGGCCTGGCATGTGCTTTCGCTGCGCACGCTCAAACCGTCAAGGAAACGCCGAATTCCCAGTTCAAGCCGACCGGCAAGGGCTGGGGCGAACTGGATAACGTCGCCAGCAAAGCCTCGGGTGGCCAGGCAGGCGGTGCGCAGCGCAGCGCCAACATTTCCAACCTGACCTATCACGGCGGTCCGGTGATGGTGGCGCCGACGAATATGTACTACATCTGGTACGGCTCGCAGTGGGATGCCGCATCGCAGAACGTGCTGACCAACCTGGGCCAGCACATCGGCGGCTCGCCTTACTTCAACATCAACACGACCTACTACAACGGTTCGAACGTGCACGTGCAGAACAGCGTGACGCTGGCCGGCAGCACCACCAATACCGGCACCTACGGCACCCAGCTGAGCGATGCGAACATCGCTTCGATCGTGTCGGATGCGATCACCTCCGGCAAGCTGCCGTCCGATCCGAACGGCGTCTACGTGGTGCTGACCGACCACTCGACCACCGCGACCTCCGGCTTCTGCACCCAGTATTGCGGCTGGCACGACCACACGGCCGTGGGCGGCACGGACATCAAGTACGCCTTCGTCGGCAACGCCGAAACCCAGTGCGCCTCGGCTTGCGGCGCGACCAGCCCGAGCCCGAACAACACCCCGGGTGCGGACGGCGCCGCCAGCGTGCTGGCCCACGAGCTGGAGGAAGCCGTCACCGATCCGAACCTGAACGCCTGGTACTCGAACTTCGACGGCAAGGAAAACGCCGACAAGTGCGCATGGAACTTCGGCACCACCTCGACGGCTTCGAACGGCGCCAAGTACAACCAGACCTTCGGCACCATGAAGTACCTGATCCAGCAGAACTGGCTCATCGCCAGCACCCAGAAGTGCGTGCAGCACTATCCCTGAGCAGGCGTGCGTCCGGCCTAGCCTGACGATATCCTGACCATGTGGCGCCCGCCGCGGCATTGGCGGGCGCCACCTTTTCCATTTCCTGTCGAGGCATATGAAAAGATTCCTGATTCTCCTGGGCCTGCTGGCCACCATCGGCGGCGCCTCCGCGGCCGGCCAGGTTGCGCCGAACGGGCGCGGCGGCGCGGTGACGCCGACTCGCAATGTCCTCACCTTCACCAGGCTCGAAAACGCCTGGCTCGAAGCGGTGCAGCGGCGCGATGCCGAAGCGCTCGGCCGCCTGCTGGCGGACGACTTCGAGATCCGCAGCGCCGCTGCCCCGGGCGTGCCCACCGCGCGCGCCGAAGCGATCCGCGAATCGCTGCGCGTGCCCGTGTCGCGGTCGTCGATCGACCAGATGGCCGTGCACGAGTACGGCGACCTGATGCTGGTCAGCTTCCTGTGGACGCTCGCGGACGGGGCGGCGCCGCATTCCTTCTTCGTGGTCGATACCTGGAAGCGCAGCGGCGACGAGTGGAAGGCGGCGGTGCGTTACGCCGCGCCGGTCGGCGAGGGCGCGCCGATGGTGCCGGGAGCGGTGGCGCCCAGCGCCCAGTCGCTGCGCAAGAAGATGTGAGGCCATGGCCTTCCTGCTGGAGAGCAAACTCGGATTCGGCATGGTCTGCACGGGCGCCGTCGCCATCGGGGTGACGGCGGCGCTGTGGCTGCACGGCGCCGGCGCGCCTCCCGCTGCGCCGGCGCCGGCGGCGGCCGCCACATCCGCCTGGGATGGCGCGATCGGTCCGGGGCGCCTTGCCGGACCGGTATCCGGCGGCAGCGATGACGCCTTCGGCACGACGCCGGGCGAGCCGGCGCTGACGGATGGCGGCGGGCGCCTGGTCATCGGCCTGCCGCTGCGCCAGCTGTTCGATTCCTACCTCCTGAAGGCCGGCGGCGGGCGCGATGCGCGCGCCGCCGAACTGCGCGCTGTCCTGCGCCGGCGCCTCGCACAGCCGGCGCTGGCGCAGGCGGAGGGATTGGCCGGCGACTACCTGCGCTACCTGAATGCCGAGCGGGAGCTGCGCGCGCAGATGCGCATCGCGCCGCTCGGCGAGGGCGCACTCGACGCCGCCCAGGTCGGCCGGCTGGAAGACTGGCAGCGGCAGCGCGCGCAGTTGCGCGAAAAGGTGCTGGGCACGGCGGTGGCGCATGCCTGGTTCGAAGCTGAGGATGCCGCGTGCGGCAGCGCGCTGGCGGACTGGCGCACGATGCGCGCGCCCGCCGGGTCGGCGGAAGTGGATTCGAACGAACTGCAGGCGCGGCGCCTGCATGGCGACATGCTGGCGCAGCGGCGCGAAGAAAACGCCCGGTCCTGCGCCGGCCAGCTCATCGACGGGCTGGCCGCCGGCGCAGGAACATGAGGGACTGACGGAATGGAGACGATGAAAACGATAGCGACGATAAGGGCGATGGCGGCGGCGGTGACGCTTGCCGCGTCAGCGGGAGCAAGCGCGGCGGCCCAGCCGCATGCCGAAACGCCGGACGAGGCGCGGGTCCACAAGCTGGTGGAGCCGCGCATGGGCAACAACGTGAAGGTGGATGCGGTGGAGAAGACACCGTACGGCGGCCTGTACGAGATCCGTACCGGCGGGGACATTTTTTACACGGATGCAGGCGCGCGCTACATGTTCGTCGGCAAAGTGGTCGACCTGGGCACGCTGCAGGATCTCACGCGCGCGCGCACCGACGAGCTGGCGGCGATCCGCTTTGCCGACCTGCCGCTGGAAATGGCGATCAAGACCGTGAAGGGCAAGGGCGAGCGGGTGATGGCGGTGTTCGAGGATCCGAACTGCCCTTACTGCCGCAAGCTGCACGAGACCTTGCGCGGGGTCGATAACGTGACCGTCTACACCTTCCTGTTGAATATCCTGTCGGAGGATTCGGCGGCCAAGTCGAAGAACATCTGGTGCGCGGCCGACCGCGCGCAGGCGTGGCAGCAGTGGATGCTGGACACGAAGGCGCCGCCGGCCGCGCCGGCCGGCTGCATCGCGCCCGGCGAGCAGGTGCTGGCGCTGGGCCGCAAGCTGCACGTGCAGGGCACGCCCACGATCTATTTTGCCGATGGATCGCGCAGCGGCAGCGGCTTCGATGCGGCGACCCTGGAAGCGCGGCTGCGCAAGGCGGGGCCCTACCTTACTAAACCGTAATGGTGTACGTATTGCGACCGCAGGGCTGGCCTCGTAGACTGGGTTTCAACAGTTCCCACCGACCCTGCGGAACTGCCGATCGCCAGCACCCAACGCTGATTCATCACGATCCGTAAGCAGGAGGCGTAGGGCTGCGGTCTCGCGTCATTCTGTTCAAGTGGCGCCCGCCAGGGCACTGACGGGCGCCACCTTTTTTGCCCTGGCGTCAGGCGCTTTCGCCGGTCGTGCGCATCCCCAGGTCCTTTGCCTTCAGCTTCGCCGACAGTGGCTTGCCCTTGCGTGCCCGCTTGCCGAAGTGCGGCTCGAGGCCGACGCCGAACAGCTCCACGGTACGCGGCTTGTCGCCGGCCCAGGTGCCGCTGACGTTCACGCCTTTCGGGCTGATCGGCTGGGCTGCCAGCAGGGTTTCCTTCGGCTCCAGCTCCATCAAGGTCACGCCGCGGCCGCCGTTGGTCAGCACCTTCATTTCGTCGATGCCGAACACCAGCACGCGGCCCTTCTCGGACAGGCAGGCCACCGCGCCGGCGTTGTCCTGCACCACGCGCGGCGCCAGCGGCACGGCGCCGTCGTCCAGCGTGATGAAGGACTTGCCGCCCTTCAGACGGGTCGCCATGTCGCCGGCCTTGGCGATGAAACCGAAGCCCGCGGAAGTCGACAGCAGCAGGCGCGTGTCGGCGTGGCCGGCGAAGTAGTACAGAATGCGGCCGCCACCCGACAGGTCGACCAGGGTCGTGATGGGCACGCCGTCGCCGCGCGCACCCGGCAGGGCGGCCACCGGCACGGAGTATGCCTTGCCGTTGTCGCCGATGCACAACAGGTTGTCGACGGTGCGGCATTCGAAGGTGTAGCCGAGCGAGTCGCCGGCCTTGAAGGTGAACTGCGCCGGGTCGTGGCCGACGCCGGTGCGCGCGCGCACCCAGCCCTTCTCGGACACGATCACCGTGACCGGCTCGTCGACGATCTTCTGCTCGGCCACGGCCTTCTGCGCTTCCTCGATCAGGGTGCGGCGGTCGTCGCCGAACTGTTTCGCATCGGCTTCGATTTCGCGGATGATCAGGCGCTTCATGCTCGAGGGGTTCTCGAGGATATCCTCCAGCTTTTCCTTCTCGCCGCGCAGTTCGGCCAGCTCTTGCTGGATCTTGATCGCTTCCAGGCGCGCCAGCTGGCGCAGGCGGATCTCGAGGATGTCCTCGGCCTGGCGCTCGGACAGGCGGAAGCGCTCGATCAGCGCGGCCTTCGGCTCGTCCGAATTACGGATGATGGCGATGACCTCGTCGATGTTCAGCAGGACGGTCTCGCGGCCTTCCAGGATGTGGATGCGGTCGTTAACCTTGGCCAGCCTGAACTCGGTACGGCGGCGCACGGTCACGAAGCGGTAGTCGATCCATTCCTGCAGGATCTCGGACAGGCCCTTCTGGCGCGGACGGCCGTCGCCGCCGATCATCACCAGGTTCAGCGGGGCCGAAGTCTCCAGCGAGGTATGCGCCAGCAGCATCAGCATGAACTCGGTCTGGTCCTGGTTCTTCGACTTCGGCTCGAACACCAGGCGCACCGGGGCTTCGCGGCCGGATTCGTCGCGCACCGTATCCAGCGCGCCGAGGATGGTCTGCTTCAGCGCCAGCTGCTCGGGCAGCAGGGTCTTCTTGCCGACCTTGATCTTCGGGTTGGTCAGTTCTTCGATCTCTTCCAGCACGCGCTGGGCCGAGCAGCCCGGCGGCAGTTCGGTCACGACCGCCTGCCACTGGCCGCGCGCCAGTTCTTCGATCTTCCAGCGCGCGCGCACCTTCATCGAGCCGCGGCCGGAGGCGTACAAGTCGGCGATGTTCGAGGCCGGGGTGATGATCTGGCCGCCGCCCGGATAGTCCGGGCCCGGCATCATGGTCATCAGCTCGGCGTGGGTGATCTTCGGGTTGCGGATCATCGCCACCGCGGCCTGCGCCACTTCGCGCAGGTTGTGCGAGGGGATCTCGGTGGCCATGCCGACCGCGATGCCGGAAGCGCCGTTCAGCAGCAGCACCGGCAGGCGCGCGGGCAGCGTGCGCGGTTCCTCGGTCGAGCCGTCGTAGTTCGGCTGGAAGTCGACCGTGCCCATGTCGATCTCGTCGAGCAGCAGGCGCGCCATCGGGGTCAGGCGGGCTTCGGTGTAGCGCATCGCCGCCGCGCCGTCGCCGTCGCGCGAGCCGAAGTTGCCCTGGCCGTCGATCAGCGGATAGCGCAGCGAGAAGTCCTGGGCCATGCGGACCAGGGCGTCGTACACGGACTGGTCGCCGTGCGGGTGGAGCTTACCCAGCACGTCGCCGACCACGGCGGCGGACTTGCGCGGCTTGGCGGTCGGGCCCAGGCCCAGCTCGTGCATCGCGTACAGGATGCGGCGCTGGACCGGCTTCTGGCCGTCGGACACGTCCGGCAGCGCGCGGCCTTTCACGACCGAGACCGCGTAGTCGAGGTAGGCGCGTTCGGCGAAGGTGGACAGGGTGAGCGTCTCGGCGTCGGACGGCTCGTGTTGTTGTTCGAAGAGGCTTGCTTGGCTCATATTCAGTTTGTTCGATTCGTTCGGCGGTACCGCGTGGGCGGAGGCCGCCCACCCTACGGCAGGATGGGCACCCCGTGCCCACGCGCTACGTGCGCATCAAATGTCGGCCTCGGTTTCATTCCCGTGCTCTTCCAGCCATGCGCGGCGGGCGGCGGCTTCGCCTTTCCCCATCAGCATGTTGAAGCGCGCGGACGACTCGGCCAGGCCGTAGTCGCCGAAGGCCACCGGCAGCAGGCGGCGGGTGTCCGGGTTCATGGTGGTTTCCCACAGCTGTTCGGCGTTCATCTCGCCCAGGCCCTTGAAGCGGGAGATGCTCCAGCTGCCTTCCTTCAGGCCTTCCTTCTTCAGCTTGTCCTCGATCGCCAGCAGTTCGCCGTCGTCCAGCGCGTACAGCTTCTGGATCGGCTTCTTGCCGCGCGCCGGCACGTCGACGCGGTACAGCGGCGGACGGGCCACGCACACGTGGCCGTTCCTGAACAGGGCGGGGAAGTGCTTGAAGAACAGGGTCAGCAGCAGGACCTGGATGTGCGAGCCGTCGACGTCCGCATCGGAGAGGATGCAGATCTTCCCGTAGCGCAGGCTGCCCAGGTCCGGATTGTCGTCCGGGCCGTGCGGGTCGACGCCGATCGCCACCGCGATGTCGTGGATCTCGTTGTTGGCGAACAGGCGGTCGCGGTCGGTCTCCCAGGTGTTCAGCACCTTGCCGCGCAGCGGCAGGATGGCCTGGAACTCCTTGTCGCGGCCCATCTTCGCGGAACCGCCCGCCGAGTCGCCCTCGACCAGGAACAGTTCGTTGCGGGTGATGTCGCTCGATTCGCAATCGGTGAGCTTGCCCGGCAGGACGGCCACGCCCGAGGACTTCTTCTTCTCGACCTTCTGCAGCGAGCGCAGGCGGGATTGCGCCTGCTTGATGACCAGTTCGGCCAGTTTCTTGCCGTAGTCGACGTGCTGGTTCAGCCACAGTTCGAGCGGCGGCTTGGTGAAGGTCGAGACCAGCTTGACGGCGTCGCGCGAGTTCAGGCGCTCCTTGGTCTGGCCCTGGAACTGCGGGTCCAGCACCTTCGCCGACAGCACGAAGGAGACGCGCGCGAACACGTCTTCCGGCAGCAGCTTGACGCCCTTCGGCAGCAGCGAGTGCATCTCGACGAAGCTCTTCACGGCGCCGAACAGGCCGTCGCGCAGGCCGGATTCGTGGGTGCCGCCGCTCGGGGTCGGGATCAGGTTGACATAGGACTCGCGCACCACGGCGCCTTCCTCGGTCCAGGCCACGACCCAGGCCGCGCCTTCGCCTTCCGCGAAACCTTCATCGCCGGCGGCGGCGTATTGCGCGCCTTCGAACAGCGGGATCACGGTCTGCCCCTGGCCCACGGTCTGGGCCAGCGCTTCGGTCAGGTAGCCGCGCAGGCCTTCGTCGTAGCGCCAGGTCTGCACGTCGCCGGTCTTGCCGTTGGTGAGGGTGACGGTCACGCCCGGCAGCAGCACGGCCTTCGAGCGCAGCAGGCGCTGCAGCTCGGCCATCGGGATGTTCGGCGAATCGAAGTATTTACCGTCCGGCCAGGCGGTGACGCGGGTGCCGTTCTTCTTGCCGCCGCGTTCGGCCGGGCTCGAGGTCAGCGGCTCGACCACGTCGCCGGCTTCGAAGGCCAGGTTGTGCACGCCGTTGCCCTGGTCGTCCTTGCGCCAGACGGTGATCTCGAGGCGCTTCGACAGCGCGTTCGTGACCGACACGCCGACGCCGTGCAGGCCGCCCGAGAACGCGTAGGCGCCGCCCGAGCCCTTGTCGAACTTGCCGCCCGCGTGCAGGCGCGTGAACACGATCTCGACGGTCGAGACGCCTTCCTCGGGGTGGATGCCGACCGGGATGCCGCGGCCGTCGTCCTCGACCGTGATCGAGCCGTCGCCGTTCATCGTCACGGCGATGTTCTTGCAGTGCCCACCCAGCGCCTCGTCCGAGGCGTTGTCGATCACTTCCTGGATGATGTGCAGCGGGTTTTCGGTGCGCGTGTACATGCCCGGACGCTGCTTGACGGGCTCCAGTCCCTTCAGGACCCGGATGGATGATTCGCTGTAGTCGGTTGCGGTTTTCTTGGTGGCCATGCTGAATATTCTGTAATTCGATGCCTGCGCATTCTATCTTGTCGCGCGGCAATAAGGACGCCAAACGACTTGGCAAAAGGCGCCAGTGTCCGTGGTTACGCCCGTTTTGGGAAGAGGTAACAATCAAACACTGTATGGAAATACAGTATTCTTGCCTGTTGAGCGGAAGTTTGCAAGTGCTGGATCCAAGATTCTGCAAATGCAATCGTGCGCGCCCTATGGCAGGGCTATATTTGACTTCATGGTAGAGGACAATGAAAAGCGCGAAACTGGCGGCCCGGCGCAGGAAGATCCTGCCAGCCCGCCGCGCGTGCCGGACCGGCGCGCCACCGGAGGATCGTCCTCGCGCTACCTGCGGCATGGCGACACGCCGCTGGCGCTGGCCGGGCGCGTGCTGCGCTCGCGCTGGCGCGCCATCAGCGACCGCCTGGGACGCGACTTCATGCGGCGCACGCTGCGGATCGGCGTGTCCGCCCGCATCTTCCATCCGGAACCGGGGGCCGTCGGACTGCGCAGCAAGAACCTGCAATACCTCGAGGAGTCGATCGCGCAATGGGTCATGTCGCGCGACGTGCTGGTGTTCATGGTGCCGACCGTGAACACGAATGGACTGCTGCATCCCAGCAACATCACCATGCGTCATTACGCGCGCCACCTCGACGGGCTGGTGCTGCAGGGCGGGGCGGATGTCTCGCCGATGACGTATTCGGAAGCGCCGACCCGGCCCGAGTGGAACGGCGACCGCGCGCGCGACGTCTACGAGCTCGAGCTGCTGCACGAATTCGTCGACGCCGGCAAGCCGGTGCTGGGCATCTGCCGCGGTTGCCAGCTGATCAACGTTGCCTTCGGCGGGACCCTGTACCAGGATGTCGCCACCAATGTGCCCGGCGCCCAGCCGCACGTCCACGAAGACTATGACGCCCACCGCCATGCGATCGTGTTCCCGCACGGCTCTTCGCTGGGCAAGATGTTCGCCGACCAGGAGCGCCCGATCGTCAATTCGATCCACCACCAGGCCGTGAAGGACCTGGGGCGCGACATCCACGTCGAGGCGATGTCGGACCCGGACGGCATCGTCGAAGCGATCCGCTACCAGCGGGCGCCCTTCGTGATGGGGCTGCAGTGGCATCCGGAATTCCACCGGGCCAAGGGCACCGAGCTGCTCGACTGTACGCCGGTGCTGGATGAGTTCCTGCGGGCGGCGCGCGAGACGCGGCTCTAGTCCCTGATCTCCGGCTCCACCAGCTTCGCCAGCAGCTCCAGCGATTCCTGCCAGCCCAGATAACAGGCCTCGGCCGGGATCGCCGCCGGGATGCCTTCCTGCCGGATCTTCACCTCGACGCCGCAGAACACCTCGCGCAGCAGCACCGTGGTCTGCATCCGGCCGGGCAGGTTCGGATCGTCGAATTCGGCCGTGTAGCGCAGGCGCTGGCCCGGTTCCAGCTCCAGGTATTCGCCGCCGAATGCATGCGTGTGGCCGGTCGTGAAATTCGTGAACGACATCCGGTAGCGGCCGCCGACCCGGCTGTCCATCTCATGCACGGTGCCGATGAAGCCATGCGGCGGGAGCCACTTGGCGAAGGCGGCCGGCGTGGTGAAGGCGCGGTAGACGCGGTCGGCACTGGATTTCAGGACACGGTGCAGTTCAACGGTATTCGTGGACATGATCTCTTCCTTATCGATGGAGGCTGAGGACGACCCTCTGGTGCTACGACGAACGGACTGTCGGAAATTCGACATGCTAGAGTAAGCCCATGCCAGTTCCCCGACAATATCCAGTCACGCCGGACGGCCGCTATTTCGTCGTCAAGGACCGTCTCTGGCGCACCAGTAACCCCGCCCTTGCGCCGGAAGAGCGGCAGGCATGGGTCGACCGGCTGATGGAAGCGCGCCGCCAGGTCGGCGTGGCCAAAAAGGCGGGCGACCGCGGCGCCGAGCGCGACGCCCGCGCGGCGGTCGACGAGGCCAAGCGCGCGCTGGGCGAGCGTGGCCCCGTATGGTGGACGGATGGTGCGCCGGACTTCAACCGGCGGCTGGTCGCCAATACGCCGTACGCCGGCTGGCATGCGGCATTCGCCCGGACGGGCGGCGAAAGCGCTGAAGGGGAGGCGGCTTCGTGAAAGCCGCCGGGTAGTTCAGCGTGCGGCTTTGCGGCGCGCGGCAGCCATGCCGGCCAGGCCCAGGCCGAGCAGGGCGACGCTCAGCGGTTCCGGCACGCTGACGGGATCGTCCACGGTACGGCTGACCTGGGCATCCAGGGTCGCCGAGACCAGCTTGAAGCTGCCTGCCGAGGCCGAAATGGTCAGGTTGAGCTTGCCATCGCTGCTCAGGCTGGCCAGTGGCGAGCCGGTGATGCTCAGCTTGTCGTACAGCTGGCTGTTCGGCGTATTCTTGTCGTCGACGAAGCTCGTCGCGTTCAGCAGGAACTTGTAGGTCTCGGCGCCGCCATCGTCGTTCAACAGGACGCTCAGCCATGCCTGCCCGATCGTATCGCTGCCGGCGACGTAGCCATACGCGGCGCCGGTGAGATCGAAGGTATAGCTGAAGCTGGCCGTCGTCGTCACCAGGAACGGCGTCGCCGGCTGGGTAGTCTGGGACAGCGGCAGCGTGATCACGGCGGCGCTTGCCAGGGTCGAGCTTGCGAAGACAGCAGCTGCGGCAGCAAATTTGATGAACTGTTTCATGAATGCCCCTAGTCGTTGGTTGCGGATGCTTGCATGCTGGTATGAGCAACTCTCGTGCCAGCTCAGCCGTTCATAGGGGAAATTGTTGATTAAACAAATTTTTGCATTCCTTTTGTAAAGATTTCCGACATTAAATTGAGATTGATCAATGTCCTCTGCCTTTACAGGGGCCGGCAGACAATTTATGCGTGTGCGATAGAATGCGCGGATGACTGAATCGCAACCCACCCAGGCGCCACCGCAGGCCGCGCCCCGCGCCCCGATCCGGCTCGGCGCCCAGGTGCTGACCTGCCTGGCCTTCTGCCTGATCGCCGCCCCCATCATTTACTTCAGCCGGCCCGAGCCGCAGACGCTGTTCAGCCGTCCGGCCGGGCCGCTGACCCAGCTGCTGGTCGGCCAGGTGCTGGCATTGCTTGCCGCCGGCGTCTCCTGGCTACTGTTTCGCGCCACGTCCAGCTCGGTGTCCAGCGCCAGGACCATCGAGAGCTATGCGCGGCTGGACCTGGGCGGCCTGAATCCGCTGTGGATCAGCATCGCCGCCGCCATCGGCGAAGAAATGCTGTTCCGCGCGGCCCTGCAGCCGCTGCTGGGCGTGTGGATCGTGTCGCTGCTCTTCCTGCTCACGCACGTGCCCGTGTACCGCTTCCGCAAGCTGGATGGCGCGACGATGGCGCAGGCGGCTGCCGTGTTCGGCGGCAGCGTGGTGCTGGGCTTCGTGTTCGACCGTGTCGGCCTGCTGGCGGCCATGCTGGTGCATATGTGGATCGACATCGTGGGGCTGCTGATCGTGCGGCAGGCGATCCAGGCCCGCAACGGCTGACGTCCCTTATTTGCTCAGGAGGTGCATCGCCCGCTCCAGGCCATCGATCGTCACCGGGAACATGCGGTTATTCATGATCTGCCGGATCACCGCGATCGATTGCCGGTACTGCCACAGGTTTTCCGGCTCCGGATTCAGCCAGGCGAACCTGGGGAAGGCGTTGCAGAAGCGCGCCAGCCATTCGGCGCCCGCTTCCTCGTTGTTGTACTCGACCGAACCGCCCGGCGCCAGCACCTCGTAGGGGCTCATGGTGGCGTCGCCGACGAAGATCAGGCGGGTGTCGGGCGGGTACTTGCGTAGCACGTCCCAGGTCGGGAAGCGCTCGCTGCTGCGGCGCCGGTTGTTCTTCCACAGGTAATCGTAGACGCAGTTGTGGAAGTAGAAGAACTCCATGTTCTTGAATTCGGTCTTCGCCGCCGAGAACAGTTCCTCGGTGCGCTCGATGTGGTCATCCATGGTGCCGCCCACGTCCAGCAGCATCAGCACCTTGATGCGGTTCCGGCGCTCGGGCTGCATCTTGATGTCCAGCCAGCCGGCGTTGTTGGCGGTCGAGCGGATCGTGTCGTCCAGCGCGAGTTCCTCGGCCGCGCCGGTGCGGGCGAAACGGCGCAGGCGGCGCAGCGCCACCTTGATGTTGCGGACGCCCAGCTCGCGCTCGCTGTCGTAGTCCTTGTATTCGCGCTGCTCCCAGACCTTGACGGCGGTGCGGTTCCTGCCCTTGCCGCCGATGCGGATCCCTTCCGGGTTCGTGCCGCCGTGCCCGAACGGCGAGGTGCCGCCGGTGCCGATCCATTTGCCGCCGCCTTCGTGGCGCGCCGATTGTTCCTTCAGCAGCTCTTCCAGGCGCGACATCAGCTTGTCGTAGCCGAGCTTCTGCAATTGCGCCTTCTGCTCGGGCGTCAATTCCCGTTCGAGGCGCTTGATCAGCCAGTCGAGCGGAATCTCGGCCTTCGCGTCGAACACGGCTTCGATGCCCTTGAAGTAGAGCCCGAAAGCCTTGTCGAACTTGTCGAAGTGGGCTTCGTCCTTTACCAGCGTCAGGCGCGACAGGTAGTAGAACGCGTCGAGCGAAGGCGCGATCACGTTCTTCTGCAGCGCTTCGAGCAGGGTCAGGAATTCCTTGATCGTGACCGGGACCTTGGCGTCACGCAGGGCGAAAAAGAAGCCGATCAGCATCGCAGCCCTCAGCTTCCGGCGTGGCGGCTCAGGCGGTAGTGCAGCTGCGATTTGATCTCGGGCCACTCGCCGCGCAGGATGCTGTACATGACGGTGTCGCGCACGGTCCCGTCGCGGCGCAGCGCGTGGTGGCGGATCACGCCGTCCTTCTTCGCGCCGAGGCGCTCGATCGCCGCCTGCGAAGCGTGATTGAAGTTATCGGTGCGCAGGCCGACCACGGCACAGCCCAGGGTGTCGAAGGCGTGCGAGAGCAGCAGCAGCTTGCAGCTGGTATTGGCGTGGCTGCGCTGGCGGCTTTTGGCGTACCAGGTGTAGCCGATCTCGACGCGGTCGACGGCGGGCACGATGTCGTGGTAGCTGGTCGAGCCGATCACCGCGCCGCTGGCGGCGTCGACCACCGCGAAGGCGCACCGGTTGTCCATCTCGAGCGCGGTGCGGATGTACTGCTCGGTCTCGTGCGGCGCGGGCACCGAGGTGATGCGCAGGTTCCACAGCTCGCCGTCCGCGGCCGCCGCGCGCAGGCCATCCACGTGGTGCAGGGCGAGCGGTTCCAGGCGCACGCCGTTGAATTCCAGGGTGACGGGATCGACGCGGATCATCGGTTGTGCCTCGCCATCGCCACCAGGCGCTCGAACAGGTGCACGTCCTGCTCATTCTTCAGCAGGGCGCCATGCAGCGGCGGCACGATGGTCCGGGCGTCTCCGCTGCGCAGGGCCTCGACCGGGATGTCTTCGGCCAGCAGGAGCTTCAGCCAGTCGAGGAATTCCGAGGTCGACGGCTTCTTCTTCAGGCCCGGCACGTCGCGCAGCAGGTAGAAGTTTTCCAGCGCCGCCGCCAGCAGTTCCTGCTTCAGGTGCGGGTAGTGGACCTGCACGATCTCGGCCATCGTCTCGCGGTCCGGGAATTTGATGTAGTGGAAGAAGCAGCGGCGCAGGAAGGCGTCCGGCAGTTCCTTCTCGTTGTTCGAGGTGATGATGACCAGCGGGCGATGCCTGGCCACCACCATTTCGCGCGTCTCGTAGACGTAGAACTCCATGCGGTCCAGTTCGCGCAGCAGGTCGTTCGGGAACTCGATGTCGGCCTTGTCGATCTCGTCGATCAGCAGCACCACCGGTTCCGGCGCGGTGAAGGCCTGCCACAGCACGCCCTTGACGATGTAGTTGTGGATGTCGCGCACGCGCTCGTCGCCCAGCTGCGAATCGCGCAGGCGCGAGACGGCGTCGTATTCGTACAGGCCCTGCTGCGCCTTGGTGGTCGACTTGATATGCCACTGCAGCAGCGGCATGTCGAGCGCGGCGGCCACTTCCTCGGCCAGCATGGTCTTGCCGGTGCCGGGCTCGCCCTTGATCAGCAGCGGGCGGGCCAGCGTGAGGGCGGCGTTCACGGCCAGTTTCAGGTCATCGGTGGCGACATAGTTGTCGCTGCCTTCGAAGCGTTGGGAAGCGTGCATGGGAATTTGCGCGATCGATAGGGAAACGACATCGAGTATATGCCAGACGGATCGCAAGCGCGGAATTGTTGCTTTGTAGACTGACGCATGTTCTTCATATAGAATCGGCTCTTCGTAGTACAAATGCTAAGTTTTTGTGCAGTTGTGGTATTCGATTCAACCTTACGATTCCCAATCATGAAAAAACCGTTAGCAGTACTGATGTTTGCCGCCACTGCCGGCGCGGTTGGCGCCGCTGGCGCTGCCGACATCGTCGCCAATCCGAAAGCCGCCCCGAACAAGATCGAACAATGTATCGGCTGCCATGGCATTCCAGGCTACAAAACCACCTTCCCCGAGGTCTACCAGGTGCCGATGATCGGCGGCCAATCGGCCAAGTACATCGAAGCCGCGCTGCAAGCGTACAAGAAGGGCGACCGCAAGCACCCGTCCATGCGCGGCATCGCCGCCAGCCTGTCCGACCAGGACATCGCCGACATCGCCGCCTACTATGCGCAGCAGTCGGCCGCCACGCCCAACAAATGAGCCGGGGACGCCATGAATAAACTGATCCTTGCCCTGACCTGCGCCGCCGCCCTGGCGGCATCGGGTTCCGCCCTCGCCGGCGGCGACACCGCGCGCGGCGCCGAGCTGACCAAGAAATACAACTGCGCGTCCTGCCACGGCGCCGACTACAAGACTCCGATCGACCCGAGCTATCCGAAGCTGGCCGGCCAGCACGCCGACTACCTGGTGCACGCGCTCACCGCCTACAAGCGCGGCGACAAGGTCATGAACGGCCGTAACAACGCGATCATGGCCGGCATGGCCCAGCCGCTGTCGGACCGCGACATGGCCGACATCGGCGCCTACCTGCAAAGCCTGCCGGGCCCGCTGGTCATTCGCAAGTAAGCGGCCGTAGCGCATTTGCCGATAAAATAGCGGCCTCTCTGGTCCGCCGGTTCGCCGGCGGACCTTGTTTTTTCCGGAGCCCGTTTTGTCGAATGTCTCGCCTTCCCACATCAAGACCAACCTGCTGAGCGGCCTGACGGTCGCGCTGGCGCTGGTTCCCGAAGCCATCGCCTTCGCGCTGGTGGCCCACGTGTCGCCGCTGACCGGCCTGTACGCCGCCGTGCTGGTGTCCTTCATTACCTCGGCCTTCGGCGGCCGGCCGGGCATGATCTCCGGCGCCGCCGGCGCGCTGGCCGTGGTCATGGTCGCGCTGGTGGTCCAGCACGGCGCGCAATACCTGTTCGCCGCCATCGTCCTGATGGGCGTGCTGCAGGTGCTGTTCGCGCTGGCCCGGCTCGGCAAATTCATCCGCATGGTGCCCTACCCGGTCATGCTGGGCTTCGTGAATGGCCTGGCGATCGTGATCTTCGTGGCCCAGTTCGAGCATTTCAAGCTCGGTGCAGCCGATGGCGGCGGCTGGATGGCCGGCCCGCAGCTGTGGACCATGCTCGGCCTGGTGGCATTGACGATGGCGATCATCTACCTCACGCCGAAGGTCACGAAGGCGGTGCCGGCGACCCTGGTCGGGATTCTTTCGGTGGCGCTGCTGGCGCACTTCGCCGGCATCGAAACGAAAACCGTCGGCGAGCTGGGCTCGATCGCAGGCGGCCTGCCGGGCTTCCACATCCCGGACGTCCCGTTCAACCTGGAGACGCTGCGCATCGTGTTCCCGTACTCGCTGGTGCTGGCCGGCGTCGGCCTGATCGAGACCCTGCTGACCCTGACCCTGATCGACGAGATCACGGACACCCGCGGCCAGCCGAACCGCGAAAGCATGGCGCAAGGCGTGGCCAATATCGTCACCGCGCTGTTCGGCGGCATGGGCGGCTGCGCGATGATCGGGCAGAGCATGATCAACGTCGGCAACGGCGCGCGCGGCCGCCTGTCGGGCATCGCCGCCTCGCTGTTCCTGCTGTCGTTCATCCTGTTCGGCTCCAGCGTGATCGAGCAGATCCCGCTGGCGGCCCTGATCGGCGTGATGTTCGTGGTCTGCGAGAAGACCTTCGAGTGGGGCACCTTCCGCCTGTTCGGCAAGGTGCCGCGCGCCGATGCGCTGGTGATCGTGCTGGTGGCCGGCGTGACCCTGGCCTTCAACCTGGCGACGGCGGTGGTGGTGGGCGTGATCGTGTCGGCGCTGGTGTTCGCCTGGCAGCACGCCAGGCAGATCCGCGTGTCCACCGGCGTGGACGGGCAGGGCTGGAAGGTCTATGAGCTGGAAGGCACCTTGTTCTTTGCGTCGGTGGCCGGCTTCCAGGAACTGTTCGCGCCGAAGGACGACCCGCAGGACGTGGTGGTCGAGTTCCGCCGCGCGCGGGTGGCCGACCATTCGGCGATCCAGGCGATCGATGCGCTGGCCGAGCGCTACCGGAGCGCCGGCAAGCGCCTGCACCTGCGCCACCTGAGTCCCGATTGCCGCTCCCTTCTGGATAGGGCCGCTTAAAAGCTACTGCGCGTTGCATCGCCGGCCTGCGATGCTCGCTGTACGCTTGTACAGCTGCGCTTCTCGGCCAGCGCTGCGGCCGCTCGCTACGCTTTTAAGCGGCCCCGTGGCGCTAACGATACCCTGTTTCAGCGGACCCGCTTGCGCACGCAGTCGATGTAGGCCTCGGCATCCGGCGGCAGGCCGCTGCGCTGCGAGGTCCAGATCATCTCGCCCAGGCACTCCATGATTTCGTGGTGGGCGTCGTGCTCGCCGATGCGGGCTGCCAGCGCGTCGTGCGCGGCCTTGATGCCGCGCGGCTGGTCGACCGAGACCTGTTCGGCGATCGACAGGTGCATCGACAGGTGCAGGAAGGGGTTCGGCTGGCCGCCCTCGACCGAATAGTCGCGCGCCACCGCCTCGTCGGCGTCGAGCAGCGCATCGTGGTATTCGGGGTGCTGGTCGATCCAGTCGGCCGCGATCGCATCCATCGGGGTCAGGATGTCGCCGGCGCGGCGCTTGCGCCAGGCTTCGCAGAAGAAGCGGCGCACGTCGTTGGAGGAGGGGGTGAACATGGTGGGTGCCTGCAAACAAAACAGGCACCATTGTAGCGCGGCGGCGCTTACGGCGCTTTGGGCGCTGTCCGCACGATCCGCGGCGGGAAGGGATCGCCGCCCAGGTAGCTCATGTACAGGCGGTCCTGGCTCATCGCGAACAGGATGCGGTGCGCGCGCAGGAAGTCGACGCCGAGCACGACGTCGACCGGGCCGCGACCGATCGAGGATTCGTCCAGGATGGCCAGTTCCACATGCTTCATGCTTTCCGGGCCGATGCTGAAGCTGTCGAAGGTGGCGATCCAGGTGTCGATGCGCTCTTCCCCGATGCCGCCGGTCTTCCTGCCCTTGGATACGCCCGGGCCGTCGACCCGGATGCCGGCCAGTTCGGCGCCGTGGCGGGTGACGCTGCTGCGCGGCGCCCCGGTGTCGAGGATTGCCCTCAGCTTCACGCCGTTCAGCTCGACCGTCACATACGGTTTGTTGGAATGCTCTTCCTTGCCGGCGAACGGGATTTCCATGGCGTTGCTGTCCCAATAGGCCAGGTAGGTGTCGCCGCAGCCGGTGGCGCGGAAGAACTGCAGGTATTTGTCCGCCAGCGACAGCTCCATGTCGGTCTGCAGCAGGAAGTCGGCGCCGACCAGCGCGTCGCCGTCCATCTTGCTGGAATGGCCGATCACCTGGATGGGCGCCTTGCCGCTGTGCGCGATACCGACGGAGAAATCGTCGACGCGGGTGACGTAGTTCACCGAGGTGCCGCCGACCCCGCTCGAGTGCCTGCCGGTCGTATCGAGCGGCAGGCCGAGGCGCTCGGCGCCGGCGCGGAACAGGAAGGTCTCGTAGGCGCCGGTATCGATGATCATGCGCGTGGATTTGCCGTTGACGGTACCCATGACGACGGCCCGGTGCGTGGCATCGGAATACTCGATCGGCAGCTTGGCCACCGGAATGTAGCGGCAGCTGCCGGCATCGCCGGCGGCGTGGGACAGGAGGGGAATCAGCAGGGCGAGCGCCCCGGGAATGCGGCTGAATTTCTGCATCGTCTCTTTCATGGTTGTCGATGGTCTGGTCAAGGATTTACAGGCCCGGCATCTCCAGCTCCAGGCTGCCGTGGAAGGGCACCTGCTGCCAGCGCACGTTCAGGTCCAGCGCCTGTTCGAACAGCGCCGCGCCCACGCCGGGCGGGAGCGAAGGCACGCTGCGGCCGCGCGCTTCGCAGGCGCTGCGCACGCCGTCGAGGAACAGGGCGTCGTCGAAGGCGCCGCTCCACAACTGCGCCTGCAGGCTTTCGACCACCGCCTCGGCATGGATGGCCTGGTCGGCGACGGCGCGGTTGGCCGGATCGTGGGTCTGCTCCATGGTCCAGCCGATGTCGGCGCCGGCGGCGATCATGCCGAGGAAGCCATGGCGCCAGCCGAGCCCGGACTCGACCACGACATGCACCAGGTCGTGCGGCAGGATGCCCTGGCGCGGCATGGCGGTCGAGGTCTCGCTGCCGTCGCGGCGGATGCAGCGCAGCAGGTCGAGCTTGTCGGTGCGGCCCTGCCGCCGGGCGACCAGCTTCATGGCGCGGCGGCCGGGGCGCCGGCAGCGGGAGCAGGCGCCGGCTGCGCCGGGCCGCAATGCGCGCGCACGGTCGCCATCAGCGACGCCGCCCGCTCCTTGTCGCCCTGCGCTTCGTGCCAGCGGGCCATGTAGGCGTTCGCGTCGCAGCTGCGTCCGCGCGCGAGCTTCTGCTCCTTGCCCGCGCGCTCGAGCAGGCCGGCGGCGTCCAGCTTGCCGAGGTAGAAGCGGGCGATCGGCTCTGGCCAGTCGTCGTTGTCCTGCTTGTCCAGGATGGCCTGCAACTCCGTTTTCGCGAGATCGGCTTCGCCGTTACGGACGCGGGCCAGGTACAGCCACAGCGGTCCGAAGCGCTCCGCCGGCAGCCGGTCGAGGGCGCCGCGCAGCTTCGGGATGGCCTCGGCGGCTTTGCCGCTGGCGACCAGCTGGCGGCCCAGCGCCAGGTTGGCGTGCGGCTCGCCGCCGGCCGCGGCCTTGTCCAGCCACGACCTGGCCAGCGCCGGGTCGCGCGCTACGCCGCGGCCGTTGCGGTACGCCGTGGCCAGCGCATACTGCGCGTCCGCATTGCCGGCGTCGGCCTCGGCGCGCACCCAGTCCGGCACGCCCTGGCTGCGCGAGAAGGGCTGGCCGCCGAGATAGGCGAAGTACATCTTCTTCTGGCTCATCGCGAACAGGACGCGGTGGGTGCGCAGGAAGTCCTGGCCCAGCAGCAGGTCGGCCGGGGTGGCCCCCTGCGAATCGATGATGCCGATCTCGGCGTTGTTGATGGTCTCGCCGCCCAGCTGCACGGTCTTGAAGGTGGCGGTCCAATGCGGTGCGCGCGCCGAGCCGACGCCCGCCACCTCGCCACTGCGTTTGACCTCGGCGTTCCTGATGTCGATGCCCAGGCGCTCGGCCGCGTCCAGCATCATGACGGTATGGTGGGCGCCGGTATCGATCATCGCGTCCAGCTCCTTGCCGTTGACGACGACCGTGAAATGCGGGTTCGGGCTGCGGTCGCGGGTGTAGGCGAATGGCAGCACCACCGTTTCTTCCTTCCAGTAGTTGAGCTCGGAGTCCTTGTCGCAGTCGAGTGGCCTGAACATCCTGACGTGTTTGTTGTACAGGTCGACTTCGAGGTCCGTCTGCAGCAGGAAGGGGGAGCCGGCGATGCCGTCGAAAGCCGGCGTGAGATTGGCCTCGTCGATCACCGGCAGCTCGGTCCGCCGGGTGCTGTGTGCCGGCCCGATCGAAAAATCCTTCAGCCGCGCCGAATAGACGCGCGAGCGGCCGCCGATGCCTTCGACGTAATTCCCGGTCATGCGCAGGTGCAAGTCGCGCCGGTTTGCGCCGTTCATGGTCAGCTGGGTGTCGAACGCGCCGGTATCGATCAGCAGGGTGGCGGGCGTACCGTCGATCGTGCCGTCGACCGCCGGTTGCATGCTTTCGCCGACATAGCGCACGGGAAGGGTGGCGACCTGGACATACTTGCACTTCGGCGCCGGCGCATCGGCGGCGTGGGCGGCCAGGGGCAGCAGGCAGGCCAGCGACAGCAGGGGGCGTTTCAGCGGCATCATTGTCGTCTTTCTATCGAGAACGATATCGAAGATTCTACAGTGCAAGCTTGTAAATATTGCAAGAGTTAAATGCAAAAAGGCCAGCACGCCGGTTTCCCGGCATGCCAGCCTTGCTGGTTGTTGCTTTTACGCTACTTAATTACTCTTTGTCGCGTGCCAGCACCAGTTTGGAACTTCCCGCCGCGTCGGCGATCGCCTTGCTGGCCGCCACCACCGCCTTGCTGCTGGCGTTGCCGGACTGCTTGTTGCCGGACTGGGCATTGCCGCTGCCGCCGCCGCTACGCTCCTGGCCGCGCCGCTCGTGCGGCTGGCGCAGGTAGCGCGAGCTGTGGCGGCGCTCGCCCTGGCCGTTGGCGGGCCAGGTGAGGAAGCGCGACAGTTCCTGCAGCGCGCGCTGGTAGACCTCGCGCTTGAACTCGATGACCACGTCCAGCGGCACCCAGTAGTCGTGCCAGCGCCAGGCGTCGAACTCGGGATGGTCGGTCAGGCGCAGGTTGACGTCGTTGTCGCGCGCAACCATGCGCAACAGGAACCAGATCTGCTTCTGGCCGCGATAGTGGCCGCGCACTTCACGCTTGATGAAGTGATCCGGCACTTCGTAGCGCAGCCAGTCGCGGGTGCGGCCCACGATCTTGACGTGCTCCTGGCGCAGGCCGATTTCTTCCTCGAGCTCGCGGTACATCGCCTGTTCCGGCGTTTCGCCGTACTTGATACCCCCTTGCGGAAACTGCCACGAGTGCTCGCGCACCCGCTTGCCCCACCACACCTCGTTGTTGGCGTTCAGCAGGATGATGCCGACGTTGGGGCGGAACCCTTCACGATCGAGCATAATTCACCTCTAACTTTCTGCCGGTCTTTGCTCTAGTCTCTTGTGTTTTTACTTACAGCCCTGTGGAATCTCAGGTGCCCCTGCCGTTAACTCGCATCGGAACAACGGCATGCACCACTTCTTTCGGGGCCATTTGTATAAAGATTGGATGCATCGGCCAGCTAATCCTTTAAAATTAGGTCGATTATAACCCTCTCTTTTTAAAAAGAATTCACCGATATGCGCGCCTCACGATTTTTTATTTCAACGCTCAAAGAAGCGCCTTCCGACGCCGAGATCGTCAGCCACAAGCTGATGATGCGGGCCGGGATGATCAAGCGTCTGGGCTCGGGCATCTATACCTATATGCCGCTGGGCCTGCGGGTGATCCGCAAGGTCGAGGCCATCATTCGTGAAGAAATGAACAAGGCTGGCGCGATCGAACTGCTGATGCCGCTGGTGCAGCCGGCCGAACTGTGGCAAGAGACTGGGCGCTGGGACAAGATGGGCCCTGAACTGCTGCGCCTGAAGGACCGCCATGGCCGCGACTTCGCGCTGCAGCCGACCTCGGAAGAAGTCGTCACCGACGTGGTGCGCGGCGAGATCAAGAGCTACCGCCAGCTGCCGGTGAACTTCTATCACATCCAGACCAAGTTCCGCGACGAGCGCCGTCCGCGCTTCGGCCTGATGCGCGGCCGCGAGTTCACGATGAAGGATGCCTATTCCTTCGACCGCGACGTCGAGGGCATGCAGACCTCGTACCAGACCATGTTCGACGCCTACGTGAAGATCTTCACCCGCTTCGGCCTGAAGTTCCGCGCGGTCGCCGCCGACAATGGCGCGATCGGCGGCACCGGCTCGCATGAATTCCACGTGATCGCCAGCACCGGCGAAGATGCGCTGGTCTACTGCCCGACCTCCGACTTTGCCGCCAACATGGAAGCGGCCGAGGCGCTGCCGCTGATCGCCACCCGCGGCGCGGCCACCCAGGCCCTGACCAAGACCTCGACCCCGAACACCACCAAGTGCGAGCAGGTCGCCAGGCTGCTGGGCCTGGAGCTGTCGCAGACCGTGAAGTCGATTGCGCTGACGGTCGAAAAGGAAGACGGTACGAAAGAGAACTGGCTGCTGCTGCTGCGCGGCGACCACGAGCTGAACGAAGTGAAGGTCTCGAAGGTCCCGGGCCTGAAGGACTTCCGCTTCGCCAGCGAAGCCGAGATCCTCGAAGCCTACGGCAGCGTGCCGGGCTACCTCGGTCCGATCGGTACCAGGCAGCCGGTCAAGGTCGTGGCCGACCGCACGGTCGCCAACATGGCCGATTTCGTCTGCGGCGCCAACGAAGCCGAGTACCACTACACCGGCGCGAACTGGGGCCGCGACCTGCCGGAGCCGCTCGTCGCCGACCTGCGCAACGTGGTCGAGGGCGACGCTTCGCCGGACGGCAAGGGCGTGCTGGCGATCGAGCGCGGCATCGAAGTGGGCCACGTGTTCCAGCTCGGCACCGCCTATTCCGCCGCGATGAACTGCGTCTACCTGGACGAGAAGGGCCAGCCGGCGCCGATGCAGATGGGTTGCTACGGCATCGGCGTGACCCGCATCCTGGGCGCGGCGATCGAGCAGAACTTCGACGACAAGGGCATCGTCTGGCCGGATTCGATCGCGCCGTTCGAACTGGTGCTGTGCCCGATGGGGTATGACCGCAGCGAGCTGGTGAAGGCGGAGACCGACCGCCTGTACGCCGAGCTGCAGGCCGCCGGCGTCGACGTCGTGGTCGACGACCGCGGCCTGCGTCCGGGCGCCATGTTCGCCGACTGGGAACTGGTCGGCGTGCCGCACCGCGTGGTGATCGGCGAGCGTGGCCTCAAGGAAGGCAACCTGGAATACCAGGGCCGCCGCGATGCCGAGGCGACCGCCGTTCCCGCCGCCGACATGCTTGCCTTCGTCAAAGGCAAACTGGCCAAGTGATGGCGGCCCGTTCTGCAAGCCGGGCTGCGGCCTGGCTCGGCTCCACGCTGTTCGCCGCTGCACTGATGAGCAGCGCGCTGTTCAGCCAGGACGCGCACGCCGGCAACCAGAAGGAAGAAGCGCTGGCCGATTCGGTCCGGCTGGCGCTCGAACGGGCGATCCGCGACGGACGCCCGCCCAAGCCGGTATTCCGCGATGCTTCCTCCGAGGCGCGTTACCGACAGTGGTTCGACGCGATGTCGAACCGCCTGAAGCGCCGCCTGCCGGACGAGCAGGTGCGCACCGAGTTCCTCGAATCGGCCTGGTACGAAGCGACCCGCGCCGGGCTCGATCCGGGGCTGGTGCTGGGCCTCATCCAGGTCGAATCGGCCTACCGCAAGTACGCGGTGTCGATCGTCGGCGCGCGCGGCTACATGCAGGTGATGCCGTTCTGGACCAAGGTGATCGGCGACTCGAACCGCCGCGCGCTGTTCGACATGCAGACCAACCTGCGCTACGGCTGCTCGATCCTGCGCATGTACATCGACATGGAAGGCGGCAACCTGTACCTGGCGCTGGGCCGCTACAACGGCAGTCGCGGGCGGCCGGAGTATCCGAATGCGGTGCTGGCGGCGTGGAAGAACTGGGAATTCAAGGCGGCGACCACCACGATCGCGTTGAATTGATCGGCATGCGTTTGCGTGGGCCCCCCGAGCCCACGCGTCACGCTCGCAAGCCATCCACCAGCTGCTGCGCATGCCGCGGCAGCGCGTCGAAGCTCTTCACACAGATGCTCAGCTGCCGCAGCGCCCACGCATCGAGCAGTTCCATCACCACGATGTCCATGGTCTGCGCGCAGCGCCGTGCCGCCGGCTCGGGCACGATGCCGATCCCGACGCCCGCTTCCACCATCCGGCAGATCGCGCCGAAGTCGCGCAGGCGCACGCGCGCATGCAGCGTGCGCCCGAGGCGCCGCGCCTGCAGCTCCAGGTAGTTGAACAGGGCGCTGTCGCCGGCCAGGCTGACGTGGTCGAAGTCGGCCAGGCGCACGAAGGGCAGCGGCCGGCCTTCGGGCGCCAGCTGCTGCGCCAGCCCGGGCGTGGCCACCGCCACCAGGCGGTCGGTGCGGAAGGGGAAGCTCTCCAGCTGCGACAGGTCGACCGCGTCCGACACGATGCCAAGGTCGGCGGCGCCTTCGCGCACCGCCTTCGCCACCTCGTGGCTGGCGCGCTCCTCGAGCGCGACGTCGACATGCGGGTGGCGCGCCAGAAAGCCGGCCAGCGCGTCCGGCAGGTATTCGCTCAGCGCCGCGGTATTGCATTGCAGCCGCACCGTGCCCTTCAAACCCTGGGCGTGGTCGCCGAGTTCCGCGCGCATGCGCTGCAGCTGCTGGAACACCAGGCGCGCATGCCGCACCAGGGCCTCGCCGGCCGGGGTCGGCGTTACGCCGCGCCGTCCGCGCAGCAGCAGCGGCACGCCCAGCGTGTCCTCCATGCCGTGGATGCGTTCGCTGCACGACGCCAGCGACAGGTGGGCGCGCGCGGCGCCGCCGGTGATGCTGCCGGCTTCCACCACGTGCAGGAAGAGTTGCATGTCGACCAGGTCGAATCTCATCACACCCTTTGTATCGTTTTAGGCTTCGGATCATCCGAAGGCAGGCTGCGGGAATCCCTCATGTTGAAAGCGGCCAGGATCGGGCAGAATTCTCGCCATGGACGCCTTTCTTTCTATCTTACACGCACACGGAGCGGGCGAATTGGCCCTGATCTCCCTCGTATTCGTGCTCGCCGGCCTGGTCAAGGGCGTGGTCGGGCTGGGATTGCCGACGGTCGCGGTCGGGCTGCTCGGAATGATGATGGCGCCGCGCGAAGCGGCCGCCTTGCTGGTCGTGCCTTCGCTGGTGACGAATGTTTGGCAACTCGCGGCCGGTCCCGCGGCAGGCCGCCTGGCGATCCGCCTGTGGCCGATGCTGGCAGGGATCGCCGTCGGCACCCTGGTCGGCGGCATGCTGCTCCCGGCGAGCGCGTCGGCGGATGCGGTCGCCGCGCTGGGCGGCGCCTTGATCATGTATGGGGCCGCTGGCCTGGCCTCCTTTACCCTGCACGTGCCGCCGAGCGGCGAGCGCGCCGCCTCGCCCGTGGTCGGACTGGTGACAGGCGCGGTCACGGCCGCCACCGGCGTGTTCGTGATCCCGGCCGTGCCTTATCTGCAGGGCCTGCGCCTGGAACGCGACATGCTGGTGCAGGCGCTCGGCCTGGCCTTCACCACCTCGACCATCGCGCTGGCCGCCTCGCTGCTGCTGGCCGGGCAATTCGAGATGCAGGCGGCAGGCCTGTCGATCTACGCGCTGGTCCCGGCGCTGGCCGGCATGACGATCGGCCAGTGGATCCGCGGCCGCATCCGTCCCGAAGTGTTCCGGCGCTGCTTCTTCGTCGGCCTACTCGGGCTGGGCCTGCACCTGCTGCTGCGCCCCTTCATCGGCTAAGGGCGGGTGGCCAGGGCAGGCGGCTAGGCGCGGGCGGGAGCGCAGTGTAGACTGCCTGCTTTCCTGTCAGGAGCAAGCAGACATGCGTTTGACCACCTTCGCCGCCGGCGTGCTGATGGCCTGCGGGGCCGCCACGCTCACGGGCTGCGCCACCGCGCCGCCGACCAGCGCCGCCGTCCCGGCACACAGTATCGATGGAATAAGCGACCGCCCCCGCAACGTGATCTTCTTCCTCGGCGACGGCATGGGCATCAATACCCTGACCGCCGCGCGCATCCATGCCGTCGGCGAATCCGGCGAGCTGACCATCGACACGCTGCCCGAATCGGCCTTCGTGAAGACCTATTCGAACGACGCGCAGGTCACCGACAGCGCGGCTTCGATGTCGGCCTACATGACCGGGGTGAAGCAGAACAACGGCGTGATCTCGATGTCGTCCGACACCCGCGCGATCGCGCCGGCGGCGGACGGCAGCAGCCGGTGTGCGAATGGGCAGCCGATGCCGACCCTGCTGGAACTGGCCAAGGCGCGCGGCCTGGCGACCGGCATCGTCACCACCACCAGCGTCACCGACGCCACCCCGGCCGCGACCTATGCCCACGCCTGCCATCGCAAGCTGCAGAACCAGATCGCGGCGATGATGGTGCCGGGCGGCGCCGGCTACAACCCGGCCCTGGGCAGCGGCATCGACCTCGTGTTCGGCGGCGGTGCCCAATACTTCCGGCCCGCTGCGAGCGGCGGCAAGCGTCTTGACGGCCGCGACCTGCTGGCCGAGCTGCAGGGTCGCGGCTATCGCGTGGCGCTCGACGCCGCCGGCTTCGCGGCGCTGGCGCCCTCGACCCGGCCGGCCATCGCCCTGTTCGCACAGGACGACCTGGCCTACGACGCCGAACGCGATCCGGCGCGCCAGCCCAGCCTGGCCGAGATGACGCGCAAGGCGGTATCGCTGCTGGGGCAACGCAGTGCCGACAAGGGCTTCTTCCTGATGGTGGAGGGCGGCCTGATCGACCACGCCCTGCACGCCACCCGCGCCAAGCGCGCGCTGCAGGAAACCGCGGCCTTCGACGCGGCGCTGAAAGCCGCGATCGACGAGGTACAAAAGGTCGATCCGGGCCTGAAGCATACGCTGATCGTCGCCACCGCCGACCATGACCACACCCTGCTGATCAATGGCTATTCGCCGCGCAGCGGCAAGACCACGCCGGACAATCCCGGCGTGCTGGGCCTGGTGCGCAGCATCCCGGACGGTAAAGTCAAACTGGACAAGGATGGCGCGCCCTATGCCATCCTCGGCTTCGGCACCGGTGAACACCGGGTGCAGGGCAGCCGTGCGGGCCAGGCCGGCCTGACCGACGCCATCGTCAGCGCCGACGACTACCACCAGGAAGCGGCGGTGCGCATGAAGTCCGAGACCCACAGCGGTACCGACGTCTACCTGGGCGCGACCGGCCTGGGCGCCGAGGTTTTCCGCGGGACCATCGAAAATACCCGCGTGTTCACGCTGATCAAGGAAGCGGCCGGCTGGTAAGGCGCGAGGAGATGTCCATGAAAACAATCCACACCTGCGCGCTGCTGCTGGCGGCCGCATTCCAATCCCAGGCCTTCGCGCAGACGCAGGCGAAGAACGTCATCTTCTTCCTCGGCGACGGCATGGGTCCGACCACCATCACCGCCGCGCGCATCTACAAATACAAGGAAGAGGGGCTGCTGAACTTCGAGCGCCTCGACCGCACCGCGCGCATCAAGACCTATTCCGCGAACGCGATGGTCACCGACAGCGCGCCTTCGATGGGCGCCTACATGACCGGCGTGAAGATCAACAACGACGTGATCTCGCTGAAGGACGCGAACCCGCTTGCGCCGGGCAAGGACGCCAACGGCAACCCGACCATCGACCGCTGCGGCGAGAACAACGGCAGCGCGCCGATGACCATGCTCGAACTGGCCAAGGCGCGTGGCAAGTCCGTCGGCGCGATCACCACCACCGAGCTGACCCACGCGACCCCTGCCTCGACCTTCGCCCACGTCTGCAACCGCAATGCGGGGTACACGATCGCGCAGCAGATCGTGCCCGGCGGCGCCGGCTACAACGCGCGCCTGAAGGATGGCGTCGACGTGCTGATGGGCGGCGGCCGCCAGCACTTCACGCCCTTCGATGCGAAGGCCAATCCGAAGGGCCGCGCGGACGGGCGCGACCTGCTGGCCGAATTCAAGGCGCGCGGTTATTTCGTGGCCGCGACCCGCGCCGACATGATGTCGGCCCTGCCGAACCGGAAGTTCGTGGGCGTCTATGCCGACAGCCACCTCGACTACGCCAGCGTGCGCAAGCCGACCCAGCCGACCCTGGCGGAGATGACGAACAAGTCGATCGAGCTGCTGTCGAAGAACCCGAACGGCTTCTTCCTGATGGTCGAGGGCGGCAAGATCGACCACGCGCTGCACGATTCGAACGCGAAGAATGCGCTGGAGGAGGTGGTCGACTTCGACAACGCGATCCAGGCCGCGCTCGACCGCATGCGCCAGCTCGATCCGGGCCTGGAGCACACGCTGATCGTGGTGACCGCCGACCATGACCACACGATGGTGATGAACGGCTATCCGAAGCGCGGCAATCCGATCCTCGGCATCGTGCGCGACTACGCGACCGGCGAACCGGCGCGCGACGCGGACGGCAAGACCTACACGACCCTGGTCTACGGCGGCGGCCCGAACCGCCAGGACACCCGCGGCGACATCGACGACGCCCGCGCGCAGGCCCTCGACTACCACCAGGAGACGGGCGTGCGCCTGTCCGGCGAAGGGCACGGCGGCGGCGACGTCAAGCTGTATGCGGTGGGGGCGGGATCGGCGCCGTTCAAGGGGACGATCGAGAATACGCGGGTCTTTGAACTGATGAAGGCGGCGGCGGGGCTGTAGACAAACGTAGCCGCCGGCCTCAAGACCGTCATCCCCGCGCAGGCGGGGATCCAAGTTCTGCCGACACTAACGAAACGCCAACAAACCTGGGTTCCCGCCTTCGCGGGAACGACGGGTCGGGCGCGGGAACGACGGGTCGGAGGGCGGGAACGACGGTCTTGCAGGTAACAATAAACAAAAAGCCCCGGAAACCCGGGGCTTTTCATTTGGACTGGTATCGGGCCTGTGGGGTGGCCTGTCGTCGTTTTTATTTGAGGTGATCGGAGATCAGCTTGGTCATCTCGAACATCGATACCTGGGCCTTGCCACCGAAGACGGCTTTCAGCTTGTCGTCGGCGTTGATCATGCGGCGGTTTGCAGCGTCCTGCAGGTTCTGGGCCTTGATGTAATCCCAGACCTTCTTGGTGACTTCGGTACGCGGCAGGGGCTTGGCGCCCACCACTGCGGCCAGGGTCGCCGACGGGGTCATCTCTTTCATGAAGGCGGCGTTAGGCTTGCGCGCTGCGGCCGGCTTCTTTGCTGCTGCTGCTTTCGGTGCTGCTGCTTTGGCAGGAGCTGCCTTTTTTGCTGCAGGCTTCGCCGCTGCAGCCGGTTTTGCAGCGGCCTTCTTTGCCGGCGCTGCGGTGGATTTTTTGGCTGTTGCCATCTTCGAGCCTCCTAAACGGAACACGTGGAAAATTGCGCAATGATTCGCACCGGCTTATATTGGTAGGGTTTTAGTGTTCGTGCAAGTCTTTTTCGAAATTTTTTCACTCTAACAAGCATCAAAATGGCAGATCGTGCCACCGGCGCCGTTCCAGAGTGAAGAAACGGGTCAAATAGACGTAAAAAAACCGTGCGCAGCGGCTGCCACGCACGGCTTCGAGGGACCGTCCGACGATCAGCGCATGCCGGGCATCATGCCCTTCATCCCGCGCATCATCTTCATCAGGCCGCCGCCTTTGAGCTTCTTCATCATCGTGTTCATCTGATCGTACTGGGTCAGCATGCGGTTCACTTCCTGCACCTGCACGCCGGCGCCGGCCGCGATGCGGCGCTTGCGGTTGGCCTTGATCAGTTCCGGCTTGGCGCGCTCCTGCGGGGTCATCGAGTCGATGATGCCGCACATGCGGCGCACCTGCTTCTCGGCCTGGTCCATGTTGGCGCCGGCCGCGGCCTGCTGGAACTGGGCCGGCAGTTTGTCCAGCAGTCCCGCCATGCCGCCCATCTTCTTCATCTGGGTCAGCTGGGCCTTGAAGTCGTTCATGTCGAACTTGCCGCCGGACTTGATCTTGTTGGCCATGTCGGCCGCGGCCTGCATGTCCACGCCCTTGCGCGCTTCTTCGACCAGGGCCAGGATGTCGCCCATGCCCAGCACGCGGTTGGCCATGCGTGCCGGGTCGAAGGCTTCCAGGCCGTCCAGCTTTTCGGACACGCCGGCGAACTTGATCGGCTTGCCGGTCACGTGGCGCACCGACAGCGCGGCGCCGCCGCGCGAGTCGCCATCGAGCTTGGTCAGGATCACGCCGGTCAGCGGCAGCGCCTCGTTGAAGGCCTTGGCGGTGTTGATCGCATCCTGGCCGACCATGGCGTCGACCACGAACAGGGTCTCGATCGGCTTCACGGCGGCGTGCACCGCGGCGATCTCCTGCATCATCGCTTCGTCGATCGCCAGGCGGCCGGCGGTGTCGATGATGAGGACGTCGTGGTAGTGCTTTTTGGCCCAGTCCAGCGCATTCAGGGCGATGTCGACCGGCTTGTCGTTGGCGGTGGAGGGGAAGAAGTCGGCGCCGACCTGCTTGGTGACGGACTCCAGCTGCGCGATCGCGGCCGGGCGGTACACGTCGGCGGAGACGGTCAGGACCTTCTTCTTCTGTTCCTTGAGGTACTTGGCCAGCTTGCCGGTGGTGGTGGTTTTACCCACACCCTGCAGGCCCGCCATCAGGATGATCGCCGGTGGCTGCTGCGCGAACGAGAGCTGGGACGCATCGGGGCCGAGGTCGGCGCCCATCAGGGCCGCCAGCTCCTTCTGCACCACGCCGACCAGGGCCTGGCCGGGGGAGAGCGAGCCGATGACCTCTTCGCCCAGCGCTTTTTCCTTCACTTTGGCGATGAATTCGCGGACTGCCGGCAGCGCCACGTCCGCCTCGAGCAGGGCCAGGCGCACTTCGCGCAGCATCTCGGCGGTGTTCGATTCGGTCAGACGTGCCTCGCCGCGCATCGTCTTGACGACCTTGGCAAGGCGTTGGGTCAGGTTATCCAGCATGGTTGTGTTCTACCTATCTACCTAATTAAGTGAGGGCGCAAACCGCCATTTTACCCCATGTCGGGACGGGTTTTCGCCGGACAAGACCCTCATCCGGCGGACCGCAGGCAGAAAAGTCAAACGGTCCGGTTGATACTTGGTAAATTATCAGTTGTACTGTTTGACAATATGTTGCTTAACGTTATAGCCTCATTGAGTAGCAGGTTTGCATTACCGCAGCTCATTGAAGTAGAACATAACGGAGAGACAGCAATGACAGTAAAAGCGTTTGGCAAGACCTTCCTCATCGCCGCTCTGCTGGCCGCAGGCGGCGCCCAGGCCCAGGACGTCGTCCGTCTCGGCAACCTCAAGTTCGCGCACTACGGCGCGGTATCGTACATCAAGGAAATCGCGCCCAAGTGCGGCATCAAGGTCGAGGAGCGGGTCTTCGCCAAGGGCCTGGACGTGATGCAGGCCATCATCGCCGGTGAAATCGACGTCGGCACCACGGCGTCGGAAGCGGCGATCTCGGGCCGCGCCGGCAATGCGCCGATCTACGTCGTGGCCGGCTTCGCCAAGGGCGGGGTGCGGCTGGTGGCGGGGCAGGGCACCAACATCAAGAGCGTCAAGGACCTGAAGGGCAAGAAGGTCGGCGTGACCCGCGGCGGCATCCAGGAAGTGTTGCTGATGGCAGAGCTGCAAAAGGCCGGCCTGAGCGCCGACGCCGCCCCGGGCAAGGACGTGCAGCTGGTGTTCCTGGCCTACGCCGACCTGAACCAGGCGCTGCTGGGCAAGAACATCGACGCCATGATGCAGTCCGAGCCGCAGTCCTCGCAGGCGATCAACAAGGGCTTCGGCGTGGAAGTCCTCAAGCCCTACGATACCCCGATCGGCTCGCCGGTGCGGACCATGGTGATGACCGAGAAGTTCTACACGACCAAGCGCCCGCTGGCCGAGAAGTTCATGCGCTGCTTCGTGCAGGCCACCAACACCTTCATCAAGGACCCGGTGCTGGCCGAGAAGTACGTGCGCGAAGTCGTGTTCAAGGGCCAGATCTCGAGCGACGACTTCCGCGACGCGATGGGCAATGCCGAGTACACCTACGACATCACCCCGGAGCATATCCAGACCACGACGGACGTGATGTACAAGACCGGCGTCGGCCGCATGGCCAAACCGCCCGCAGCGAAGGAATGGGTCAAGACCGACCTGCTGGAAGAGGCCAAGAAGAGCCTCGGCGTCAAATAATCAGCGATATGAACGTCACGCGTGGGCACGGGGTGCCCACGCGTGACGTAACGTAGGGTGGGCGGCCCTCCGCCCACGCGCATGCTTTGGAGAGGTCGGATGGTAAAGAGAAAGGCGCAGGACATCGCGGTCGGCCTGGTAGTGCCGGTCGTCGCGATCGGGATCTGGCAGTGGGTGGCGAGCATGGGATGGGTCAACCCGAACATCCTGCCGTCGCCGCTGGCGGTGTGGCATAAGTGGGTGGCTTACCTGCTGCCGCTGCAGGACTTCAATACCTGGCATGAGAACAACCCCCAGGGCAGTAAGCTGGCCTGGGCGTTCTCCGGCGAGCTGATCGTCGATTCGCTCGGCAGCCTGTACCGGGTGGTGGTCGGCTTCGCGGTCGGCGCGGTGCTGGCGCTGCCGCTCGGCCTGGCGATGGGCGCGAGCCGCATCACCTATGCCTGGATGAACCCGCTGGTGCAGCTGCTGCGCCCGATCCCGCCGATCGCCTACATTCCCCTGTCCATCCTGTGGTTCGGGCTGGGCAATCCGCCGGCGATCTTCCTGATCGCGATCGGCGCCTTCTTCCCGGTGCTGATGAACACCATCGCCGGCGTGCGCCAGGTCGACGGCATCTACCTGCGCGCGGCGCGCAACCTGGGCGCCGGCGGCACCACCATGTTCCTGCGCGTGATCCTGCCGGCCGCCGTGCCGTATATCCTGACCGGCATGCGGATCGGCGTCGGCACCGCCTTCATCGTGGTGATCGTGTCCGAGATGATCGCGGTGAACAACGGCCTCGGCTTCCGCATCCTGGAAGCGCGCGAGTACTTCTGGTCCGACAAGATCATCGCCGGCATGATCAGCATCGGCCTGCTGGGCCTGGCGATCGACTCGGGCATGAACCGCCTGAACAACTACCTGCTGCGCTGGCACCGCGGCCTGGAGCATTGAGCATGAGCGCCCATATCGTCATTGAAAATGTCAGCAAGGTGTTCGAGACCGACGACCGCCGCATGGTCGCGCTCGAGAACATCGGCCTCGAGATCCCGCGCGGCCAGTTCGTCTGCCTGCTCGGCCCCTCCGGCTGCGGCAAGTCGACCCTGCTGAACGCCATCGCCGGCTTTGCCCCGCCGACCGAGGGCCGGATCATCGCCGACGGCGTGCCGGTCAGCGGACCGGGGCCGGAGCGCGGCATGGTGTTCCAGGAATACGCGCTGTTCCCGTGGATGACGGTCGAGCAGAACGTCGGTTTCGGCCTCGAGATCAAGGGCATGGCCAAGCCGCAGATCGCCGCGCGCGTGGCCGAGCTCCTGAAACTGCTGTCGCTGGAAGACTTCGGCAAGCGCTACCCGAAAGACCTGTCGGGCGGGATGCGCCAGCGGGTCGCGATCGCGCGCGTGCTGGCGCTGGACTCGCCGATCATGCTGATGGACGAACCCTTCGGCGCGCTCGATGCGCTGACCCGCCGCAACCTGCAGGACGAGCTGCTGCGCATCTGGGCCGAGCTGAAGAAGACCGTCATCTTCGTCACCCACAGCATCGAGGAAGCGATCTACCTGGCCGACCGCATCGTCGTCATGACCTACCGGCCGGGCACGGTCAAGCGCGACATCGTGGTCGACCTGCCGCGCATGCGCGACCCGTCGGATCCCGAGTTCAATGCGCTCAAGCGCGAGCTGGGGCAGCTGGTGATGGAAGAGCAGCAGCGGCATCATGAGGCGGAAATCAAATCCGCTGCCGTCGATTAACCGCCAATTTAAAACAACGTCGTCCCCGCGCAGGCGGGAATCGAGGTTTGTTCGCGGTACGCCAAGCGAACTTGGGTCCCCGCCTGCGCGGGGACGAGGTTTACTGGTCGCGGGCCACTTTTTCCGTTTCGGCAAGCCAACCTTCACCATCCGGATGGTGTAGACTCGCCCCTATGCAAACCACCTTTTTCATCGCCGCGGCCATCCTGTACGCGGTGTGCGCCCTGCTGCCGGCGCAGCGGGGCGGCGTCGTGTCCGGCGTGACCACGCTGGCGTGGGTCCTGCATGGCGCGGCGCTGTGGCCGGACATGCTGTCCAACGGCACGCTGCGGGTCGGCTTCGCCTTCATGCTGTCGGCCGCGCTGTGGATTTCGGTGGCGGCCTGGTGGCTCGAAAACCGCAACTTCGCGCTCGACGGCATGCGCCGCATGATCATGCCGTGCGCGGCCGTGTCGGCGCTGCTGCCGCCGCTGTTCCCCGGCAGCCTGATGCCGGTGGGGGAGCAGACCCCGGCCTTCGGCTGGCACGTCGCGGTCGCCATCATGGCCTACAGCACGCTCACCATCGCCGCCTTCCATGCGGTGCTGATGGCGCTGCAGGAGACCCGCCTGCATACGCGCAGCGCAAAGAAGGGCTGGCTGGGCGCGGCGATCGACCAGCTGCCGGCGCTGCTGACCATGGAAAAGCTGCTGTTCCGGATGATCGGCATCGGTTTCGTGCTGCTCAGCCTGACGGTCCTGTCGGGCATCGTGTTCTCGGAACAGCTGTTCGGGCGCGCGCTGCGCTGGGACCACAAGAATGTGTTCGCGCTGCTGTCGTGGCTGTTGTTTGCCGCGCTGCTGGCCGGGCGCCGCTGGCGCGGCTGGCGCGGCAAGACCGCGCTGCGCTTCACGCTGGCGGGTTTCGCTACCTTGGCGCTGGCCTATGTCGGCAGCCGTTTCGTTTTTGAAGTCGTTCTGCACCGGGGGTTCACATGACGCGACTGCTCTTCTGGATTGCGCTCATCATCCTGGTGGTGATGGCGGTACGCAGCAAACTGCGGGCGGCGGTGGCCGCGCGCGGCTATCACCCGCAAGACGGGGAAGGGATGCCGTCCGGCGGCGCGGCGCGGCCCCAGCCGCAGCCCCGGGTCGAGGAATCCGAGCGCATGACCAGCTGCGCCCATTGCGGCATCTACTTCCCGGCCTCCGAAGCGGTACACGAGGGCGGGCACGACTACTGCAGCCAGGCGCACGCGCGCCAGCCGGCCGCCTCCCGGCAAGATTGAGGCGGATGTCGCCGTTGCAAGCACTGTCCGCCGAGTCGCGCGAGACCTTCTGGCGTTCGCTGCAGACGCTCAATGTAACGCGCATCGTGATCGCGCTGGTGCTGCTGGTCTACCTGACGGTCGACGTGCGCCGCGGCCACATCGGCAGCCAGCTGAGCGGCACGGCCTATGCCGAGACCTGCATCGCCTACCTGCTGGCGGCCCTGCTGTTCGCCGCCGTCACCCAGCGCTGGCGCCACCGCTTCCTGTGGCAGCTGAGCTGCCAGATCCTGGTCGACATCACCGCCATCTCGCTGCTCTACCTGGCCGCCGGCGGCGCGCGCAGCGGCTTCGGCCTGCTCTACCTGTTCCCGCTGGCCGGCGCGGCGATCCTCGCGCCGCTGCTGCTGGCGCTGTTCTCGGCCGCGCTGGCGACCCTGTTCCTGCTTGCCGAGAGCACCTGGCAGATCTTCCTCAGCGACCAGGAGCCGCCGCTGTTCCAGGCCGGGATGATGGGCGCCGCCTTCTTCGCCGTGGTGCTGGTGGTGAGCCGGATGGCGGCGCGCCTGATCGGGCAGGAAGACCTGGCGGCCAGGCGCGGCGCCGACCTCAAGATCCAGCAGGCGGTCTACCGCATCGTGGTCGACGACGCCGGCGACGGCATCCTGGTGGCGGGGCGCGACGGCTTCGTCTTTGCCGGCAACCCGGCGGCGCGCCGCATGCTGGGGCTGGACGCCGACAGCGAATTCCGCCTGGCCGACATTCCCGCGCTGGAGCCGGTGGCGCAGGCCTTCGCGGCATGGCTGGAGGGCTGTGCACAAGGGGACGGACCGGCCGACGCCTACGTCACGGTCAAGCGCTGGCAGGGCGCGGCGGGCCCGGTGCGCGGCCGCCTCGACCAGCCGGTCCACCTGAAGCTGCGCTTCGCGCGGGTCGATACCCCGGACGGCGCGGCCGAGCGCAGCGTGATCTTCATGCAGGACGTGAGCGCCATCGAAAACCAGGCGCAGCAACTGAAGCTGGCCTCGATGGGCCGGCTGACCGCCAGCATCGCGCACGAGGTGCGCAATCCGCTGTCGGCGATCGGCCACGCGACCTCGCTGCTGGCCGAAGACCTGACCGGCCCGGCCGAGACCCGGTTGCTGCGCATCGTCGGCGACAACGTGGCGCGCGTGAACCGCATGGTCGAGGACATCCTGAAACTGTCGCGCAAGGTGCAGCCGGGCGGCGAGCCGGTGTTCCTCGGCGCCTTCCTGGCCGAGCTGAAGGCCGAATTCACGGAAACCCATGGGCTGGCCGATAATATGGTGTACATCGGCGATGCCGGCCACCGCACGGTGCGCTTCGACGGCCTGCACCTGCGCGAAGTGCTGGTCAACCTGCTCGGCAATGCGATCCGCTATGCGAGCGGCAAGCCGGCCAGCATCCGGCTGTTCCCGGTGCTGGACGCCACCGGCCGCGTCGAACTGCACGTGCAGGACGACGGCCCCGGCATCACCCCGGAGGTGCGGGCCCACCTGTTCGAGCCCTTCTACACTACCTCGAGCAAGGGCACCGGCCTGGGCCTGTACCTGGCGCGCGAGCTATGCCTGAACAATGGCGCCATGCTCGACTACGAGTACCGGGTGGACGGCCCCGCCGGCTTCGATGCGCCGGGGCGGTTCGTGATCACCTTCGCTGCAGCCTGAAGACTGCTCTATATATAAGTAAGGAACACACAGCGCCATGAGTTCTCCCCGCATCCTGGTAGTCGACGACGAAGCCGACCTGCGCGAGCTGCTCGAGATCACCCTGGTCAAGATGGGCCTGGACGTCGACAGCGCCTCCACCGTGCGCGAAGCGCGTTCGCTGCTCGGCCAGCACGACTATGCGCTGGTGCTGACCGACATGCGCCTGCCCGACGGCACCGGCCTGGAGCTGGTGCGCGAGGTCGCCGGCGCCGGCCGCGGCACGCCGATCGCCGTGATCACCGCCTACGGCAGCGCCGAGAACGCGGTGGTCGCGCTGAAGGCCGGAGCCTTCGACTACGTCTCCAAGCCGGTGGTGCTGGACGACCTGCGCACGATGGTGCGCTCGGCGCTGCGCCTGTCCGAAGCCCCGGCAGCCCAGGCGTCCCGGGATGAAGGCGAGGGCGATGGCGGCAATTCGCGCCTGCTCGGCCGCTCGCAGGCGATGCAGGCGCTGCGCGCCCAGATCGGGCGGCTGGCGCGTTCGCAGGCGCCGATCGCCATCAACGGCGAATCCGGCAGCGGCAAGGAGCTGGCGGCGCGCGAGATCCACGCCCGGAGCGCGCGCGCCGGCAAGCCTTTCGTCGCCGTCAACTGCGGCGCCATCCCGGAAGCGCTGATGGAGGCCGAGTTCTTCGGTTATCGGAAAGGCGCGTTCACCGGCGCCACCGACGAGCGCGACGGCTTCTTCCAGGCCGCCAACGGCGGCACCCTGATGCTGGACGAGGTGGCCGACCTGCCGCTGGCGATGCAAGTCAAGTTGTTGCGCGCGATCCAGGAGCGGCGCGTGCGCAAGATCGGCGCCACCGCCGAGGAAGCGGTGGACGTGCGCATCATCAGCGCCACGCACAAGGACCTGGCCAGGCTGGTCGAGACCGGCCAGTTCCGCCAGGACCTGTTCTACCGCCTGAACGTGATCGAGCTGACCCTGCCGCCGCTGCGCGGGCGCCTCGACGATCTGCCGCTGCTGGCCGAGGCCATCCTTGAACGCCTGGCGGGGCCGGGCAATGCGCGCTTCGGCGCCGGCGTGCTGGACGCGCTGCGCGGCTACGCCTTTCCCGGCAACGTGCGCGAACTGGAAAACGTGCTGGAACGCGCGCTGGCCTTTGCCAACGATGGCGTGATCGAGGTCGGCGACCTGCTGCTGAAAGGCGCGCGCCTGGCGGATGCCGGCGCCGTCGCCGTGGCGCACGAGACGGCGGCGGCCGGGATGCCGCCGCCGGTAGCGGCGCCCGCCGCGCCATCGTCGCTACCTGCGGCGCCAGCCGCCGCGCCCCTGGCCGTTTCGCCTGCCGCCGCGGCGCCGGCCGAGGCGCCGCCAGGCACGCCCGCGCTGGGCGCCGGCGAGTTGCCCAGCAACCTGCCGGACTACCTGGAGCAGGTCGAGCGCGACATCATCCAGCGTGCCCTGCAGCAGACCCAGTTCAACCGCACCCAGGCCGCCAGCCTGCTCGGGATCAGCGTGCGCCAGTTGCGCTACCAGATGCAAAAGCTGGACATCCACGCCCCCGAACCCTGATTCCGCGCATGGGGCTGTTGTCTTTTCGCCATCGCAACATGAGTTAAACGTGGGCATTAAAGGCGGCGGATCGCACTACGGTTGCGCCCTTAAAACGTTATGTTAGTGCTCACTTTCATTCTGAGGCCCAGAATGGTTCGCATTGGCAAAAGTCAAGCTCGGCGGTAGAAAAAAATCCGCTCAGCAGAGTCTTTGATCTTGCCGAATATCGACTATACTTAGGTTCAGAAGGCTGTCGGACACTAGATGTAGTGGTCAGCCTCAAACAAACAGAACAGTAGGGGCAGGGGCGCATCCAGCGTTTTCCGGTTGTGCGTCCCCGCTCATCATTCTCAAAAAGTTATTAGGTTGCCAACTTTGATATGTTGGCATTGGGAGCCTTAATGCAAACATCTTCGGACATTTCCATCAATCCGCAAGCCGCGTCGGTCGGCGCGAGCGCCGCTGAACTGGTCGCCAACAACGACTACCGCATCATCCGCCGCAACGGCGCCGTGGTGCCGTTCGCTCCCACCAAGATCGCCGTCGCGATGACCAAGGCTTTCCTCGCCGTGAACGGCGAGCAGGGCCGCGAGTCCGCGCGCATCCGCGAACTGGTCGAGCAGCTGACGAACAATGTGGTCGCGGCCCTGGTGCGCCGCCAGCCGAACGGCGGCACCTTCCACATCGAGGATGTGCAGGACCAGGTGGAACTGTCCCTGATGCGCTCGGGCGAGCATGACGTCGCGCGCGAATACGTGCTGTACCGCGCCAAGCGCATGGAAGAGCGCCGCGCCGCCAAGGAAGCCGCCGGCAGCACCCAGATCGACACGCCGCAATTCACCGTGGTCGATGGCGGCGTGCGCCGCGCGCTGGACATGAACGAAGTGTCGGCCCTGATCGGCGCCGCCTGCGTGGGCCTGGAAAAGCACGTCGACGCCGACGCCATCCTGGCCGAAACCGTGAAGAACCTGTACGACGGCGTGCCGGTCGAGGAGCTGCACAAGTCGGCCATCCTGGCCGCCCGCGCCCTGATGGAAAAGGATCCGGCCTACAGCCAGGTCACCGCACGCATCCTGCTGCACACCATCCGCAAGGAAGTCTTCGGCAAGGAAGTCGCCCAGGCCGGCGCCGCCGCCGAGTACGTGACCTACTTCCCGCAATACATCGCCAAGGGCATCGACGCCGAGCTGCTGGATGAAGAGCTGGGCAAGTTCGACCTGCAGAAGCTGGCCAAGGCCATCGTCGCCGACCGCGACCTGCAATTCGGCTACATCGGCCTGCAGACCCTGTACGACCGCTACTTCCTGCACATCCGCGAAACCCGCATCGAGATGCCGCAGGCCTTCTACATGCGCGTCGCGATGGGCCTGGCCCTGCGCGAAGAGAACCGCGAAGCGCGCGCGATCGAGTTCTACAACCTGCTGTCGAGCTTCGACTTCATGAGCTCGACCCCGACCCTGTTCAACTCGGGCACCCGCCGCTCGCAGCTGTCCTCGTGCTACCTGACCACCGTCAGCGACGACCTGGAAGGCATCTACGACGCGATCAAGGAAAACGCGCTGCTGTCGAAATTCGCCGGCGGCCTGGGCAACGACTGGACCCCGGTCCGTGCGATGGGCTCGCGCATCAAGGGCACCAACGGCAAATCGCAGGGCGTGGTGCCGTTCCTGAAAGTGGCGAACGACACCGCCGTGGCGGTCAACCAGGGCGGCAAGCGCAAGGGCGCGGTCTGCGGCTACCTGGAAACCTGGCACCTGGACATCGAGGAATTCCTCGACCTGCGCAAGAACACCGGCGACGACCGCCGCCGCACGCACGACATGAACACCGCGAACTGGATTCCGGACCTGTTCATGAAGCGCGTGATGGAGAAGGGTTCCTGGAGCCTGTTCTCGCCGTCCGAAGTGCCGGACCTGCACGACAAGGTCGGCAAGGCCTTCGAGGAAGCCTACCTGGGCTACGAAGAGCGCGCGGCGCGTGGCGAAATGTCCGTGTACAAGAAAATCGAAGCGCTCGACCTGTGGCGCAAGATGCTGTCGATGCTGTTCGAGACCGGCCACCCGTGGATCACCTTCAAGGATCCGTGCAACATCCGCTCGCCGCAGCAGCACGTGGGCGTGGTGCACTCGTCGAACCTGTGCACCGAGATCACGCTGAACACCAACGCCGACGAGATCGCCGTCTGCAACCTGGGTTCGGTCAACATGCCGGCCCACATGAAGGGCGATGGCCTGGACGTGGTCAAGCTGCAGAAGACCATCCGCACCGCGATGCGCATGCTCGACAACGTCATCGACATCAACTACTACGCTGTCGACAAGGCGAAGAACTCGAACCTGCGCCACCGTCCGGTCGGCCTGGGCATCATGGGCTTCCAGGACTGCCTGCACATGATGCGCGTGCCGTTCGCCTCGGACAAGTCGGTGGAGTTCGCCGACCGCTCGATGGAAGCCGTCTGCTACTACGCCTACCTGGCCTCGACCGAGCTGGCCGAAGAGCGCGGCCGCTACCAGTCCTACGAAGGTTCGCTGTGGGACCGTGGCATCCTGCCGCAGGACTCGATCAAGCTGCTGGCGGAAGAGCGCGGCGGCTACCTCGAGCAGGACACTTCCGAGACCATGGACTGGTCGCTGGTGCGCAGCCGCATCAAGCAGTTCGGCATGCGTAACTCGAACTGCGTGGCGATCGCCCCGACCGCGACCATTTCGAACATCATCGGCGTGTCGGCTTGCATCGAGCCGACCTTCCAGAACCTGTACGTGAAGTCGAACCTGTCGGGCGAATTTACCGAGATCAACGGCTACCTGGTGCGCGACCTGAAGGCGCGCGGCCTGTGGGACGAAGTCATGATCAACGACCTGAAATACTTCGACGGCTCGCTGTCGCGTATCGACCGCGTCCCGCAAGACCTGCGCGACATCTACGCAACGGCCTTCGAAGTCGAGCCGAAGTGGCTGGTCGAAGCGGCTTCCCGCCGCCAGAAGTGGATCGACCAGGCGCAGTCGCTGAACATCTACATGGCCGGCGCCTCGGGCAAGAAGCTGGACGAGACCTACAAACTGGCATGGCTGCGCGGCCTGAAGACCACCTACTACCTGCGCACCGTGGCGGCGACCCACATGGAGAAGTCGACCACCCGCACCGGCGCCCTGAACGCCGTGCCGGTCGATGGCGGCCTGTCGGCGGCGGCGGCGGCTGCGGCTGCGGCTGCGGCCCCGGTCGCGGCGGCGCCGGCGGCGGAGGTGGTGGAAGGCGCGGCCTGCTACCTGCGTCCGGGCGATGCCGGTTTCGATGAGTGCGAAGCCTGCCAGTAACTAATTAATGTGCACGTCGCCCCCGCCTGTGCGGGGGCGACGGTTTTGAAGCAAACAATATATATAAGAAGGAAACGATCATGGCTCTGTCATGGGACGATGAACCGACCACCAGCGCGCCGGCCGCCGGCGCAGCCGCACCGGAAGGCGCTACCGCCGCCGACGTCGCCAAGCGCGTGAACGCCGACGACAAGCGCATCATCAATGCCAAAACCGACGTCAACCAGCTGGTGCCGTTCAAGTACAAGTGGGCCTGGGACAAATACCTGGCCGGCTGCGCCAACCACTGGATGCCGCAGGAAGTGAACATGCAGCGCGACATCGAGCTGTGGAAGAACCCGAACGGCCTGACCGAAGACGAGCGCCGCATCGTCAAGCGCAACCTGGGCTTCTTCGTGACCGCCGACTCGCTGGCCGCCAACAACATCGTGCTGGGCACCTACCGCCACATCACGGCGCCGGAATGCCGCCAGTACCTGCTGCGCCAGGCCTTCGAAGAGGCGATCCACACCCACGCCTACCAGTACATCGTCGAGTCGCTGGGCCTGGACGAGAAGGAAATCTTCAACGCCTACAACGAGATCCCGTCGATCCGCGACAAGGACCAGTTCCTGATCCCGTTCATCGAGGTCATCAACGATCCGGAGTTCAAGACCGGCACCCTGGAAAAC